>OGKB01000914.1_pt1 | contig 17742 bp, 20 predicted proteins | sample 1572351 | NCBI WGS metagenome assembly OGKB01 (sample SAMEA2582088, study PRJEB24529) | metagenome | biome: Human gut stool | place: China | collected 2011
GTTTGGCAGTAAGAAAACTTTCCGCATCTTCAAGTGTAAGATCAGAAACATTTTTTCCAATCCAACGAAGGAAGTAACTGACATCAGAGCAATACAGTTGAATAGTTCTTTCACGCAGGTTACGTTTTTCCGCTTCATTGCGGATGGATTCAAAAATATCTTTATACATAATAAAACCTCCAGAATAAGTAGTGTTAATAATTACATCTACCTATTCGGAGGTGCATTAGCGTCATAATTCCGATTGCGGAAGAGACTGGAAAATGTTATTCTTATCATAGGCAGTGGAGCTTTCTTAGTTCAGTTGTTTCGTGTGGTAACTTAACAATAACGGATTATGAAAAGTAATTCTACTGCTTTTTTAATAAAAATAAAACTGCGCTACAGTCTTGGCAGACCATCGCGCAGCGATTTTGTTCAATCGGAATTCATAGAGTTCTTTTGTGATTTGCAACTGCTGGTTGACAGATTTACAGCCTGAAATGGTGGAATGCAAACAGCAAAACTGTTATATTTAGCTCATAAAATCTGCAAAAGGAGGAAAAAATGATTTTAGCTGATAAGATTACAGAGGAAAGAAAAAAGAATGGATGGTCACAGGAAGAACTAGCCAATCAGTTGGGCGTATCCAGACAGGCAGTATCTAAGTGGGAAAGTGCAGGAGCTGTTCCAGATTTGCAAAGAATTTTACAGATGTCGGAGCTATTTGGTGTTAGTACAGATTACCTATTAAAAGATGAAATGCAAGCAGAAAATATCACCTATCACGAAAGTACTGAAAGCTATGCAGAACCGTTGAAAAAAGTAACTATGGAGAATGCAAATGAATTTCTTGACATGAAAAGAAATGGATCCAAAGTAGTGGCAAACGCAGCAAGTATGTGTATCTTAAGTCCAATATTATTGATTGTTCTTGTGACAATGGCAGAAGATAGCGTATTTCATGTTTCGGAATCTCTGGCAACAGTATTTGGATGTGTTTTTTTGCTTGGAATGGTTGCGGCAGCCGTCTTTTTGTTTATTACATATGGAATGCGTGAATCACATATGGAACATTTTGAAAAAGAATGCTTTGAAACAGAGTATGGTGTATCTGGAATGGTACGAGAAAAAAAAGATTCCTATGAACCAATTTTTATCAGAGGAACAGCTGTTGGGGTAGTGCTTTGTATACTGGCAGTGATTCCGACAATTATTGCCGGGTCTATGGAAGCGTCCGACTATTACTGTGGTCTTTCCGTTGGATTACTGCTATTCATACTTGCAATAGGAGTGAATCTGTTGGTTCGTGTTGGGATGGTAAAAAGCAGTTACGATACCCTTCTTCAGGAAGGCGAATATACAAAAGAAGAAAAACTGTTTAAGAAAAAGACTGACACGTTTTCTGGTGTATATTGGTGCTTGACTACAGCGATTTACCTTGCATGGAGCTTCTGGACGATGAGCTGGGATATTACATGGATTGTATGGCCGGTTGCTGGTGTTTTGTTTGCAGCATTGCTTGGTGTGGTGAAAATGGTGTTAAAGAATGGCAGTGAAACTCAGCACTATATTTAAGATGGAGTTAAGTTTATTTTCCGCATATTATACTCATCCAGAAATTCAAGTTGATATTGCACTTATTTTAGGAAATTTAATAATAACTGTTATATTTGATTATCAAATTCTTCGCAAACCCTTGAAAATACTAAGTTTGTAGCAAGTGAGCTTTCCCTTACTCTTTCCTTTGTGTTATATTCTCCCATTAGCTTTCATGAATCTTAATATGGGAAAAAATAAGGGAAAGAAAATTTCATAACACAGTATAACAATAACGACATGGTGAACTGATTGAAATGTTTTCGATATTTAACTCTATAACTGATTATTAAAAGAAAATAGAGATAAGATACGATGAGAACAATTTATGCATAATACAACATAAAACACGATAGTATTGATGTTTACACAAGTGTTGGATATATGCTTCGCATTGATTGCTGGGGAGCTGAAAAAGATTTAAAAACCACATATGGATCAGAATGTGCGCTTACTTCATTGGCTGTGGATGAGCCTTTAGAATATGCAAGATTATATCTCGATGGCAATTTACAGATGTGGATAGATTCAGAAGATTCACTTGAATTATAGAACAAGAATAACGGGTAGAAAACTTCTGATGCCCATTTTACAAGGGGTTCGAGTTTTTTATGTCTGCTGGCGCTATTTCTCTGCTGGAGTACTATTTTCGGGATAATGGCGAAAGGCTTTAGCGGTATAGTTAGAAGCACCGTTTCCATATTTTGTATTGGTTATGGTTTTTATATAATCGCTGGAATAATAGTCAATTGTAGAGCAAATGAAATAGACACAGGGGATTAAGGAAGAGTTGAAGGCAGATAAACAGATGGAATGGGTAGCAAATAAATACTATACAAGAGTGTGAAAAGGGAATTTTGAATAAGGAGATGATTTGGCAATAAGGTGCAGTAATCTGGTGGAAAGCAAGTCTGAAAATGGCTTGCTTTTTGCTTTACAATGTGGTTAGTTGATGTATATAATTATGATAAAGAGATAAAATTGATTTTTATATTTTGGTTCGATATTGTGATGCAGTTTTTCTATATTAAAAAATATACGAGGTTATAATGAAGAATAAAAGTTATGATTATATCTTTGGAAATGGAAAATTTAATACTTGGTTCAACATTATAGTTAGTATTATTAGTTGTTCAGCAATATCGTTTTGTTTAACCGAACTTTTGTTTTCCTTTGATTTTAAAGTGAGTTTTCAAAAAGCACTGATTTTTACCATACTTTTTGTGATTTTTTTATTATTGTTTTATTACTTTATAAAACAACGTACTTATAAACTATTCGATCAAAAAATAACATATGGATTTAGGGAACGAAAAATTTTGTATGCGGATATCCATTCATTAGTTTTTACACTATCCTCCAGACCTAAAGGAATATATGATATTGGACTGGGAGAACCATACCTATACATAAAAGAAAATGGGAAGAAAAAATATATATGCAATATTACAATTTATTTGGCATATCCAAGTGTTATACAAAAAAGATATGATATCAATATAAGCAATGGGCAGATAGGAATGTCTCCTGCCTACAGTTTTAACTGTTATGATATAAAAAGTATTTTCAATTTAATACATCATTCAAAAGCAAATATTTATGTGACGAAGAGTTTTCTTCTCTTTAATAATTGGACAATAAACAGATTTTGCAAAGAATACAATATCTCTATGGAAATGGTTCAGCTTATAAATGATGGAAACTAATGTAAAAAATTTGTATTGTATTGAACTTTAGAAAACCTTTTTATGAGAAAGGAAAGCATATGCAAGAATATTATAAAATATATTTTCCTTATTCCAAAGAATATTTATTGGAACAGATTAAGAAGACTACAAAACCATTATGTATTTCAAACCAGGCTTATAGAGATATGGCACTTGCAGCCTACAAAGAAGAGGATAATACCTTATGTATCGGATATGCAGCAGGAAGTATGACAGGCGGTGGCTGGGAAATGCTCCAGACACATATAAAAAGCTATGGGGGAGATGTAATGCTGGAAGGTACGTTTGTGCTTTTGCCATACATAAAAAAAGCTGCACTATTTTTTCTGCTCATAGTGATTTTATTTGCATTGTTTTTTTCTCAGGGAGATTTATTGATTTTAACAGAATGTCTGATTTTATTTATGTTTCCATTATATCTGCTGTATAGGAATATTTCTAAGATAGGAAAATGTGAAGAAGGGCGACGGCTTGTTTTATTATATCTGGAAAAGGTGCTTCATGCAAATGTGGAAATATCCGTAGAGGAAGAATAAAGAAATGATAGGGGAAAACGAGAATGAAAAAGATTAATGAACAAACAAAAAGTTTTTTACTATACGGTATAGAAGATGTGATTAAGCCGAAAGAAATCTACAAATTAGATGGAGCAATCTTGTTTCTAGTATTTTTATTTTTCTTTTTATCTGAATCAGCTCCATCACCGTTTTTTTCAAAAGTATTTTTAGTTATTGTTTATCTTGGATTCGTGATTCTTAGTTTTTCAAGAACAGAAGTGACAGGGAAAAAGGTTTTTTGGATCATTGGAATACAAAGTCTGACGTTTTCTATTTTGTTCTGTTGGGCAGCAACTATCCTCATGCTGACAACTATGAAAGAAGAATATTATAAGAGGTATCTAACCATACTCGTTATCATTTACATACTGGTAATCGCTGCATACATTTTTCTTATAATAACTTTGATTAAAAAAGATATCTACAATCCATCTTCTTCCAAAAAGCTGGCTGGAGGATGGTGTATTACTAGTTTTGTATTGCTTGGAATGGGTGTCGCAAAAGTACTTAGTAGCAGCGTTGAATATACAGCCATGATTAGAATTGCAAGCCTTTGTTCCTATTTTTGTTCTTTGGGTTCTATCTTAGGAGTTTTTCACCTGGTAAAGTATTTTGCTGTCAAAAAATGGGAGGTTGAAAAATGAATATTTTTATGAAAAGAATATAGATGAAAATAATTATAGCATCCAGGAAGAAGGATGGCTGGGAATTTTATTTTTGGTTGGAACTATATTTTTCTCAGGATTACTTTTGTATGGTTTTATAGACGGACAGGCGGATTTTTCAGTTATAGTGGCGTATGGAATATTGATTGCTTTTTCTGGAATCTGTACCCTGCATTTGTTCCTGTGGAGAGTCAAGGTAAATCATGATGTAATTGAATACCGGTCGTTTTTTGGAAAAAAATATTATAAATTTTCAGATATAACAAGAAGTGTACATAAAGAAAATGGTACATTGGAAATATATGCAGGGGACAAAATAATATTCAAATTTGATGAAAACATAAGCGCATCATTGTTTGCAAATAGTCTGTCTAAGCATAAAATTTCACAAGAAACATGGTTGAGTTGTAGAGATAAAAAGTGCATCATAAGACCAAAAGAAAGCCACTATGTTCTGCCAGGCATTTTCTTTTTATATTTGGTTTACAATAGTGTGATACTTGTATTCAATGCAAAAGAAACAGCTTTTGTTTTCCTTTTATTCTCTCTTGTACCGGGAGGTATATTTTTCTATTTTTTAATGGACAAAACAATTGTCAAGGATGGATGGCTATATAGAAATGGATTTTTAAGGAAGAACTGTAAAATAAGATTAACGGATATTACCCAGATGAAAAGAAAAAAGAATTTATTTGGAGAAGCTCTTATTTTATATAAAAATCAGAAAAAAATCGCTAAAATTTCTGCCCGAAATAGAAATGTGGACTGGCTGCAAGTAAAGATTGCAGAAATAAAAAAGGATAAGAAGAAATTAGAACGTAAAAAATGAAAAATGTGAATCATATAGGGAGATTGAGTTTATGGATAATGTCATTAGATTAAGTAAATTTGTAAAAAATTTAGGAATAGTAACAACAGTTCTTTTTTTAATAATCGTACTGGTAACATTTGTTACAGGAAATATGGGGGTTGCGATATGTTTTATGCCTTTTGTATTTTTAGGTATTGCTTTAATTTTGGCATACAAGAAACAAATAATTGTAGTAAATGAAGATGAAATTGTATTTAGCTATCTGGTTAAGAAAACTCAGCATATAAAATATAATGATATTCGTTGTATTTTAATGATTCCATTAAATGGTAGAACAGATGTCATATTAATTGATAAGATGTACAATAGACTTGTTACTCTGGAGCAAGTGTATGTAAATTATGATATTTTATATGATACACTTATAAAACATGAAATAGATCTTGTGGATTTTGGTGAGTTAGTTGAACAGAACAAAGATGTATCAAAGTATGTACCTGCTTTAAACTGGATAGAAAAGAATTTCTATAAATCTATATGTAATGAGAATACAACTATCAAAAATATGTCAAAAACAATAGAAAAAGAAAAGCGTAAAAAAACAAAGCAATTTTTAAAAGCTTTAGGTTGGATTCTAATAATTGCTGATGCGGTAGCATTTTTTATTGGTGGCAAAACAATGTTAGTTATATTTATAATGGTTTTGATGATTACATATGCAGTGTATATAAAATATTATCCATATATATTTATAGAAGTCACCACAAAAAAAGGACAAGAACTGGCGTATCAATTACCATTTATGGGTGCAGCAATAGCAATGCTTTTATCCCTGAATACGAGTAAACTCTTTAATTATGAATTTGGAAACTATATGAAGATTACGGCAATTATTACTGCTTTACTTGCACTGCCATTTATTATTAAATCTTTAAAAACAGATGTACCACAGAAATTTGGACGTAAACTTTCAGTTGTATTTGCTGCTTTTATAATCGCATTTACAATTAGCTTCCCAATAAATTTTTTATTTACATTTGATGGGGCAACTCATGAAATTGCAATTGTAACAGACAAAAAGATTAGCAGTGGTAAAACTAGAGATAGAGAGTTATATGTAAGTTGTAATGGTAAAAGAGAAATATATACTGTTTCAAACAGTGAATATGAAAATACATCAATAGGCGATAGTAAAAGAATTTGTAGAAGAAAAAGTGCATTAGGATTGGAATATAGTACGATACATGATTAATATTTATTTAAAGATAAGGAAGGAATATATAAGATGAAAATATTGTTAGCAGTAGTTGGAGGATTATTATTACTGATATTCCCTTTTATAGTTATGAAAAAAGCAAAAGTAACAAAAGAAGAAAATACTGATGAAGCAAGGAAAAAATTTAATGTGTTTCTCATTTGTATGATACCTGTTCCTCTAATAGGCTTCATATTTCTTTTAATAGGGCTTAGAAGTTTTTTATAAAATTAAATAAAGGAGAAAAATGTTAAAAAACAATGATATATCAATACCAGAAGCCTGCTATGCAGATTTATGTAAGGTGGGTTTTTTTGAAAGAAAACAGGTTAAATTAACAATTATATGGAATGAAAAAATAAGCAGAAATAAACAAATACTTACACTTAAGAAGTTATATCCTGAATTAAATAAAGTGTCTACAGTTGAAATCTATAAAATTACAAAAAAACGAAGAAATGGCAATTTGCAGAGATGGGATGGGGATTTGCTGTTGACTTTTCGCATAAAGCAGAAAAAGCGGGGATAAAAATATTGTTAGAAGAATAACTAAAAATCTTGCTAATGTATAAGTTAAGTAAAAAATAGAATGAAAAATAATCATATAGCAGAGGAGATTGGGTAATATGAAGGAACAAAAGAAATCTTCTTGGGGAGCGGTTCTGGTGTCATTTTTAAAGGAATTTCTATTAAACTCATTCGAAGCCCCAGGTCATCTTTATTATGATGAAAATTTAACTAATGAAGGAAAAAGAAAGAAAAATTATATTTGGAGGGTGCTTCTACTGGTGACTGCGGTAGGAGTAGCTTTGCTTCCTGTTATAGCTTGGAACATGTTTGTTCCAGATGTGCTATGGGCAAAAATAGTTACCGTTGTAGTGTGTGAAGGCTATGTTGTTTTTATAGTAAGTATGGAGATTATCCAAATAAAGGATGAGCTAAAGGAAGATATGTTAAAAATAGGGGGATATAAAATTACTCCCAAAGGAAGTATTTCCCTATTTAAAGAAATTGATTTTAAGATTGCTCAAACAGAGTATTCTTATACAATATTGATTTCTAAGAAACCTTTAAAATGGCTTTATAAGAAGTTTTATGTTACAATCTATGGAAGACATGGAAAAGTAAAAAAGATTGAATTGGTTCGAGCAGACAAAAAGTATTCTACGAAATATGAGACAATGAATGGTACAGTCTTAGAAAAGTTGCAAGAAGAAAATAATAGGTTTTTAAGGAAATGCTTAGGTACTCCCAGTAAAAAGAGTATGACAGGCGTCGAATATTATTATGAGTGGGGACAAATACAATCCTTCTATGATGATCGTTCTTGTCAAACAGGAATTGTAATTATGTTTTAAAATAAGGAATATTGTATCTCTTGCTTCCGTATGCAGAAAGATTACATCGGTACAGAGAAATGTGGTAGTGATACACCAAAGAACACAGGCGAAACCTTATATCTCGGTTCCACAAGTAGCGAATCTTTCAAAAGAGAGAGATGGGTAAAACTTCGCTGTTTATATAATAGTAGGGGACGATGTTTTATCCCCTGCTATTATACGTTTTTTAGCATGTTTTCACCAATATTGCTTGGTACCTAACCGATTTTTCAAATAACATCTGATTCCAAGATATACTCCCTGAGAAAGTACGAAAAGCAATAGAAGATTTACGGAAAGTGCTTTTTTAATTGCTTCTCCAAAATAAATGATGACAGCAGTACTTGTCAGTATCATCAGTAGAGTAATAACATCCCAACAGTTTTTCTTATATAATTCTATAACCTTTATTTCTATCGGTATCGCCAGTATCCCTGTCCCTGCCACACATATTCCGACAACCAATATCAGAAATAACCAATATACCATTCCGGCTATAAAAGGATTTGGAATTTTTGTGCTAATCTGTGCCACAGATTGCCCGGCATCAATTGTCCAACCGATAAAAGTTTGTAGGAATGACGCTGCATCATGGAAGAATGATTTACAATCGGAAAGGAACACATCGGACTGTACTGCCTGAAAAAGAGTGGTTGTCAGCGAATACCATGCAAGAAGGAACAAGGGTGTTTGGAACATTACCGTTTTTGCTTTATACTGTCCGGCAAGTCGCTCTTTTTGTGTTCCGTATTTCGCTTTTTCATTCTGATAGGCTGTCCGGTCACAGGATTCACATTTTTCATAGAGTACCGGCTTTTCTACCGGTATCTCTACGATTTTCTGATGTGTCCGAGCATAATCCCGTTGTTGTGTTAAACAGCGTATTTTATTTTGATATTCCCCGATCATGACGTTTGCGCTTCGCAGCTTCTCTTTCTCGTTCCGCAATGCTCTGTCTGCCAGCTTCAAGTCGTTCTTTAATGCTTGAATATTCCCGGCTCTGTTCTCTTTGTTTAATTTCTCGTTCAAGATCAGAGATTCGTTGAGCTGCGTCTTCAGTTCCACGATAAGCTGGTCTTTCTGTTCCAGTTCTTCTTGTATCTCCTCGGTCAGGAGCAGAAGCTCTTCCAACTGTTCGGCGTTCTTTAATTCTCTGGATTCGTTCATCTATATCACGTCCTTTCTCTATCTGCTGTTCCAGTTCAGCAATTCGGTGTTCTGTTTCAGTAATAAACTGTTTTCGCTGTTCAGCTTCTGTGCCAATTTCTGCCATTGCTGATTTTCGTTTTCCAAAAGTTCTATCTTCGTTTTCTGTTCTTCCATCTTGGAAAGCAGTTCCTCGGTATTTGGCAAAATGTTGAGCAGCCCGGATAACTCGCTGTTTAATTTTTGCAATTTCTGATTCTGTTCCTGCATAAGAGAGAGTTGGGTGTCCCGGTTCTGCATTTCCAGAATCATTTCTGCCATTAAGGTCTGCTGTTCTTCGATTTGCCCAATCATGGATTCCATTAAGGGTATAATTTCCCGGCTTTCTTCTAATGTCATTTAATCGCTCCTTCCATAATGATAATGCACCCGATACTTTCCCAAAGGTGTCCAGTATCTTTTGCAATAACGTGTTTTGTTGTTTTATGATTTGATTTTCCGCTACTTTCCACGAACCTTTTATTTCCTGCCCGGCAAGAAACTTTTGTTCAATCTTTCTTGCGTCAGCGCCTTCATGGATGGTAGGAATCTGGAGTTTTCCCTGTTTTTCATAAGAACGGTGATCGACCTGATTCTGCAAAGGCAGATGTTCATTACATACCTTTGCCCATTCACTCCGCCATAGTTCACAGTTTTTTGGATTGTTCCATCCAGTAGCATCGGTCAGCACCCGTTTCCATTGCAAGCGGTTTCTTGCACCAATCTTCTGGATTCCGTTTTCGTCTAATACAGGGATACGGATTCCATGACGGTCAGGGTTTTTCTTATCCTGCCACCAGTTCGGATGGGATTCATCAATCACGATATTTCCGTTTTTATCTCTGACAAATTCCCAATCCTTGACTTCTTTCTTTCCCCAAGAATGATCCGGGTTAAAAGGGCGCATAGTCAGAAGCAGATGGACATGAGGATTGCCATCCCCTTTGTCGTGGATACTCCAATCAGCGCACATTCCTTTATCCACAAATGTTTTTTTGGATATAGTCGGCTGTATATTGAATCTGTTCTTGTCTGCTCCATTCTTTTGGAAGGGCAAATTCAAATGACCTGCCAAGTTGGGCATCCGCACTTTTTTCAATCTTCAATACCTCATTCCATAACCTCTGTTTTTGAAATGTGATTTTAAATTTTTTTATAGCAGCTTCTTTATCTTCTGACCTTTTGTATCGGACAGACTTTTGAAAGCGTTTTATATTTTCCTCTGGTACTATCTGCCATTCAGAAGGTGCGTTTTCGCACATCATCAGACTGGTGTAGACCACTTCTTTTTTAGAAGTGTAATAACTGATACTCCCGGTTTCTTCGTTTTTCATCACATCCCCATTGAGATATGCAGAAGCGGAGATAACAGATTTTCCTTTACTTCGTCCGACTATTTTGATTGTGTAATGAAAAATCGCCATGTCTGGATTCCTCCTTTCTGCACATCCGGCATAGATTTCCGGCAACATTGCTTTCAATTTTAGAAAAAGCAGCATTGCCGGAACGCCCTCTGCGTAAGAGTGCCCTGCGCATAGCAGTCTGCATGGAATGCGCCCCTCTGGCGAAGAGTGCCTCCTGCGGCATGAGCAGGTCTGGCTGAAAGCCCCGCCGACGGAACGAGCCCGGCAAGCGTGAGCGCAGACCGGTTGCCACTTGTGGCAAACTTATTGGGACGACCTCTGGTTGTCCATAAGTGCGCCCTTCATGAAAAAGCAATGAAGGGAATGAAAAACTCATCCCCTCCGCCGTTACACTTCCTCCATATCGGTATTGGCTTCTTTCTGCATTGCCTTTGAGAAAAACTTCCCATTGGCTTCCTGCCTTTTCAGAAAACCAATCAGCTTTGGGATGTCTTCCTCCTCAATAGGTGCACCAAGAACGGATTCCACTGCACCGCCAATCTGACAGAGCCTATGGGTTCGTTTTTTACTTTCTTCGGCTTTCTTTCGTTTCAGAAGTTCTTTCTTCTGTGTTGCATATCTTTTCGCCTTTTCAAGGCTTTCCTGTTCCTTCTTTTCCATTTCAAGCATTCGTTCTTCATAACTTTTTGTTGATTTTGCCATGATTACATTCCCCTTTCTTTTGCAAACATAAGTTCTCGGTTGCGTATCAGAAGAAGCACATGGTATAATCTTCTTGCGTGTAGGTATATCATGGCTTCGGTCTGATAGAACCTTTGGCGGTTTCTTTGGAAGCCGCCTTTTTAATTTGCCGCAGTTCTTGTTACGGCTTTTACATTTCCTCTATCCCTCAAATCACGACCTTCATTCGCTTCCATAAACATTTCCAGAATATCGGTTTTAATCAGGACTTTGCGACCAACCTTTAATACTGGAAGTTTCTTCCATTCTACAAGCTGTCTTAAGGTATTTCTGCCGATTCCCGTATAATCAGCAGCTTCTTCGATGGATAATGCAATTTTTCTTTGCGTCATATAATCACCTCCTTATAAATTGCATTATGCAATTCTTGTGATGTAAGTATATCCTTTCCAAATCTTTTTGCCAAGCGTTACGAAATATTAAAAATAATTTTTATATTGCATATTGCAATTTCAGAAAAACAATGCTATAATTCATACATACCGAAAAAGGAGGCAGTCAGCATGAAAGATAAAGAACTACGCAAGCTGATAGGCAGCAGAATAAAACAGCGCCGTCTGGAATTGAATCTGACACAGCCTTATGTCGCAGAAAAGATGGGTGTTACCGCTTCTACAATCCTGCGTTATGAGAATGGTTCGATTGACAATACGAAAAAAATGGTGCTGGAAGGTCTTTCGGAAGCACTCCATGTATCCGTGGAATGGCTCAAAGGGGAAACAGATGAATATGAAACCGACATTACGGATAAGAGAGAATTACAGATTCGTGATGCGATGGGAGATATTCTGGAACAGTTACCGCTTGCCCTTACCAAAGAAGAAGATGCTTTTTCAAAAGATTTATTACTGCTGATGTTAAAACAATATGGTCTGTTTTTGGATTCCTTCCAGTTCGCCTGCAAAAACTTCAAGGGAAATGCTGGTCAGACGGATATTGCCAAAACAATAGGGTTTGAATCGAATGATGAATATAATGAGATTATGTTCTTAAGGGAAATCACTCCTACCATCAATGCTTTTAATGAGATGGCAGACATTGTAAGGCTCTATTCCAAGAAACAAAAAACAGCAGAACAAAGGCTTGCAAATCTTTTATCAGAAGTCTTATACGAAGATTCCGAATCGGTATAGTAAGACAACCGGAGTTATGATATACTTACACGCACGAAGCATTTCATCAGTTCCGATTGTCTAATATCGAAAGGAGACATACGATTATGGCAAAAGGATCTGTAAGAAAAAAAGGAAAGAAATGGTACTACCGCTTCTATGTAGAGGACGCAAGCGGCAATCTTGTTCAGAAAGAATGCGTTGGAACAGAAAGCAAAAGTGGAACTGAAAAGCTGCTCCGTCAGGCAATGGATGATTATGAGAAAAAGAAATTTGTTGCCAAAGCGGAAAATCTCACAGTCGGACAACTTCTGGATGTGTGGGCAGAGGAGAAATTAAAAACAGGTACGCTCAGCAATGGTACGGTGGAGAATTACCTCGGAACAATCCGAAATATTAAGAAACACCCATTGGCAGAACGGAAACTGAAAAATGTAACCTCTGAACATTTGCAATCCTTCTTCGATTTGCTTTCCTTCGGGGGAGTTCATCCCGATGGAAAAGAGAGAAAGGGGTATAGCAAAGATTACATCCATTCTTTTTCCGCAGTCATGCAGCAGTCCTTCCGTTTTGCAGTATTTCCAAAGCAGTATATTACGTTCAATCCCATGCAGTATATTAAACTGCGGTATCAGACGGACGAAGTTGATTTGTTTTCGGATGAGGACATGGACGGAAATATCCAACCAATTTCACGAGAAGATTATGAAAGACTGCTTGCGTATCTTCAAAAAAAGAACCCAGCCGCAATACTTCCAATCCAGATAGCCTATTATGCCGGACTCCGTATTGGAGAAGCCTGCGGTTTGGCATGGCAGGACGTAAATCTGGAAGAACAATGCCTTACCATAAGACGCAGCATCCGATATGATGGTTCAAAGCGCAAATATATCATCGGACCAACCAAGCGGAAAAAAGTGAGGATTGTTGATTTTGGAGATACGCTGGTAGAGATTTTCCGTAATACCCGGAAAGAGCAGTTAAAAAATCGAATGCAGTACGGAGAACTTTATCACACGAACTACTACAAAGAGGTCAAAGAGAAAAACAGAGTGTACTACGAATATTATTGCTTAGACAGAACAGAGGAAGTCCCGGCAGATTATAAAGAAATTTCTTTCGTCTGTTTAAGACCGGATGGTTGTCTGGAACTTCCAACTACTTTGGGAACTGTTTGCAGAAAGGTGGCAAAAACATTAGAGGGATTTGAAGGCTTTCATTTCCACCAGTTACGTCACACCTATACAAGCAACCTTTTAGCAAATGGAGCAGCCCCAAAAGATGTGCAGGAATTGTTAGGACACTCAGATGTCAGTACCACAATGAATGTCTATGCTCACTCCACAAGAGATGCTAAACGAAAATCGGTTAGGCTTCTTGATAAAGTGGTAGGCAATGATTAAAGAAATTCCCTTATTTCCCTTGTAATTATCTCATAAGGGCAAAAATAAGGGAAACTACATATCATTTCACTAATGGACAGGCGGGAAAGCCTATAAAATGGGGAAAGTTAGAGGAATAATTATATAAATTTCAGTTTATGTAATAAAATTCTCATGCAAAAGCTTCTTTTAACATATCCGAAAAATCCTCAATGTAATACCCGGAATTATCCTTTCGCCAGAAGGCGCAGTATGTCTTCCGGACAGGATCCCCGTTTCTGACGAGAGGAATCCGGTCAATGGTGGAATCCGACCATACAGGATCGCCGATCACATCGACGGCCAGGATTTCATTGTTGTAGCGGTCAGAAAATGCACGTCTCTGGTCATTCAGTACGAGGTCGACCCGGTCCGTTTCCATTGCTCTGTAGAGTTCTTCATGACTTCCGACCATGATATGCTGTATTTTGGGCGAACAAGAAAAATACGGTAATCTGGACTGGTCAAATTAACAAAAACTGGCTGTTTTAAAAAGTCCATATATCATATATCATAAGGCTAAGCTGATACAGCAAATACAAAAAGAAAGCCTGATGTCATTCTCCAAGGGCCCTGAGAGTACATTCATCGGGAAAAGAGGAATGATGATATGAGCACAAACCAGGCAGCAGTGGCTGCAAAAAAAGGATACAGCACAAAAGAACTCGTTTTAGATGCAATGTTTATTGCGCTGACGTATGTATTTACAGCCTTTGTCAATGTGAGACTCCCGATCGCGGCAAACGGAGGACTGATCCATCTCGGAAATGTACCGTTATTTATCTGCGCGATCCTGCTTGGAAAACGCACCGGTATGCTGGCGGGTGCTTTTGGTATGGGACTGTTTGATCTGTTATCCGGCTGGACGGCATGGGCGCCGTTTACGTTCGTGATCGTAGGTGCGATGGGTTACGCAGTTGGCGCGATCACAGAAGGACACCACAGCTTAACGAGAGATGCGATCGCGATCGCGGTTGCGTGCGTGATCAAGGTTGTAGGATACTATATCGCAGAAGTGATCATTTATCACAACGTGTTTGCCCCGGTTGCTTCGATCCCGGGAAATCTGGTCCAGATCGGCACAGCGGCTGTGATCGTTATGATCTGCATTGAGCCGCTTCGCAAGATCCTGCGCCCTGTCTTAAAATAAAAGGAAGCTCCGGGCAGGGATTTGATCCTGCAGGCGAGAGAAAGGAAGAGATTATGTACGATATCATGACACCCGGCCCTACACAGGTGAGGGAAAACGTACGGCAGGCGCGGGCGCTTGCCTGCACCAATCCGGATCTGGATGCCGATTTCTATGATTTTTACAAGGAGACCTGTGAGGAGATCAGCGAGCTCCTTCATACGAAAAATGAGACGCTGATCTTAGACGGGGAAGGAATTTTAGGACTGGAAGCGGCCTGTGCGACGCTCACCGAAAAGGGAGACCGCGTGCTTGTAATGGATAACGGAGAATACGGAAAAGGCTTTGCCGGGTTCGTGACCATGTACGGCGGAGAGCCGGTTCTTTACTCCACCGACTACCGCAACGCGTTTGATGTGGCGGAACTGGAAAAATATCTGGAAAAAGATCATGACTTTAAATATGCGGCGCTGGTACACTGTGACACTCCGAGCGGGATGTTAAATGATGTCTCAAAGCTCTGCCCGCTGTTAAAGGAGTACGGGATCCTGACCCTGGTGGACTCCGTTTCGGCCATGTTCGGCGAGGAGATGCGGGTGGACGATTATCAGATCGATCTTCTCTGCGGAGGATCCCAGAAAGCGGTTTCCGCACCTCCAGGATTAAGTTTTGTGACGATCAGTGCGGATGCTTACAAGGCGATGCATTCGCGGAAAACACCGGTCGCGTCCTTCTATGCGAACATCCTGGCATTTGACGGCTATTATGAGAAAAAGTGGTTCCCGTATACGATGCCGATCAGCGATATCTACGGACTGAGACAGGCGTTCGATAACATTAAAAATGATCCGTATATGCTGGAGCGGCATGCAAAGATCGGAAATGCGGTCCGGGCGGCAGTAAAAGAAGCCGGCCTGGAATTATACCAGGAGACAGGATTTTCCAACACTGTGACGGTATTCAATGTCCCGGAAGGGACCACGGACGCCGCGATCCTCACCGCGATGAAGGAAAAATGCAACATCATGCTGGCCGGATCCTTCGGCGCGTTTGCGGGGAAAGTGATCCGTATCGGGCATATGGGCGAAAACGCCTATCTGGAGAAAGTGGGAGCCGTGATGGACGGTCTGGATCTGGTATTCAAAGATCTGGGGATCACGCTGAAGTGCAGCCTGAAAGAGGCGTATGACAGGAAGATGAGCGAGCAGTAAAGGAATGTCGGCAGAATGCTGCTATGGCAGTTTTTTCACGGGTAAGAATTACGTTTTTATCAGATGATCAAAGAAAATATGATAAATGCATAAAACGAAAAAGACCTGCAGAAATGTATGAAATCTGCAGGTCTTTTTATGTTGATATAGATTATCGGAATCTACCGGCTTGTGCCGACCGGAATTATGCGCCAAGTCTCACACACGTCCGGCTGGAAACGCAGAATTATTCTCTCACAAGAACTTTTGTGATCTCTGCGATATAAACAGTGTGGTAATCTTTCTCCGGATACCATTTTTCATCGTTTTCTTTTGCGATGAAGTTCTCCGGGCGGATCTCATCCTCGTAGAGCTTTTTGCAGACGAAGACCATGTCTGCTTCCTCGAAAGCTGCTGTACCGTCAACAAAGTACGGGGTCAGACCGGCTTCTTTGACCTTATCGCAGTCACGGCCGGATTTGGAACCGCAGATGGAGAGTGCCTGTTTGTGCTCCGGCCCGTAGAAGGACAGGGTAAAGGTATCGTTCGCGTCGACGAATTGCTTTGTGTAGCGCTGCGGGCGGATATAGCAGGTGGCAACATTCTTGCCCCAGAGGACGCCGAGACCGCCCCAGCTTGCTGTCATGGTGTTACAGCCGGATTCGTCGCCAGCGGTGATGAGCATCCACTCGGAACCGATCTTTGTGAAGGGATTAAAATTCAGACTCTTGATATCAACTTCTTTGAATGCCATGGGAAAAACTCCTTTCATTGGTGGGGGCAGAAACTTGTCTGCACGGAAATTTCTGTAAAGAGATCCATGCACAGGTGCCGGATCTTTTGCTGTTCCTATTATAAAAGGCATAGGACGAAAATGCAAATGAAATTCTCAGCCCGGGAAATTCCATCCCACGAAAAAATAGCGGAATACCGGCAGATAAAAACGTTAAGATCCTGCATGAATCTTAACAAAAAGGCAGATAAGCGAAAACTTGGTCTTGAAGAAAAAGAATGCTGGTGTTATATTTTTAACAAGAAAGATCTGTCCGGATCGCTGATCCTGCGAATGTGGGAGACAGGAGATGGAAGGACGTATCAACGAAAATGTTTGGAGGAAAGCATATGAGAGGTGTAGAGACAAGGATCCAGGAGATCCGTCACCGGATCTTCCGGGAAGTAGCAAGAATGGCGTACCATACGGAATGGCCGGTGGACAAACGAATCGAGGAACTTCCTTATAAGATCATTCCGGGAGAAGTTGGAAATTTCAGAAATGATGTGTTTCTTGAGCGGGCGATCGTGAGCGAGAGACTGCGGCTTGCGATGGGACTTCCGTACCGCGGGGCAGCGGATCCGGCGCCTGTCTCAACAGGAATCGAGGAGGCGGACAAACCGGAGACTTACTACACGCCGCCGCTCATCAACGTGATCAAATTTGCGTGCAACGCATGTCCGGAAAAGCGTGTTTACGTGACAGACGGCTGTCAGGGCTGCCTGGCACATCCGTGCGTGGAGGTCTGCCCGAAGGATGCCGTGACGCTTGACCGGACGAACGGAAGGTCGAAGATCGACCCGGATAAGTGTATCCGGTGCGGACAGTGTGCCAATGTTTGTGCGTACCATGCGAT
>OGKB01000940.1_pt1 | contig 17402 bp, 3 predicted proteins | sample 1572351 | NCBI WGS metagenome assembly OGKB01 (sample SAMEA2582088, study PRJEB24529) | metagenome | biome: Human gut stool | place: China | collected 2011
TCAGAGATGTGACCATCCGTAATAATACATTTACAAGAGGAAATGCACAGGCAATTTTCATTGAGCCTACCAATCCGACTGTATCTACGGAAAAGACAGTACATTCTAATATTAAGATCGAGAACAACACTTTCTTTACGTACAATAAGAGAGTTCTTGATGCAAAGAGTGTAGATAAACTCACCTTTAAAAATAATAAAATTTACAGACAGAATCCGATCAACGGAAACGGATCTCTGAATCTGGCAGTAAAAGAAGGAAGTTCAGCAGAACTGAATGTAGCAAGCAGTGCAGAGCTGGAAGTAAGCGGAAGTGGTGATACCTTATCAGGAAAACTGTACAACTTTAATGGTTGTAAAAATGTAGTGATCGAAGAAAATGAGTATGACGGTGGATTGAATGCCGGAAGTTCAATCCGCAACATGAGTGCTTCTGATATTACAGTAACCAATGATGCAATGAAGGTAAACGCAGATTCCACAACAGCACCGAACGGAACGATGTACTACGAATCTGACAATGAAAAAGTAGTAAAGGTTTCCAGTACAGGTGTCGTAACTGCAGTAGGAGCAGGAACAGCCAATGTAACAGGATATATGGTTGTTGGAGGACGTAAGTTCCCGACCAATGCAGTGACATTTACAGTCAATGGAGGTGACCTTGGCAATCTGCCGGATGGAATTGAACTGACAGCGGCAGAAAATAAAGAAAATATTAAAGTAAATGATACGATCCAGTATACCGCAGATCTGAAATGGAACGCTGAAGAGAACGGTGCAGACAAGAACAGCGCAGTGACATGGAAGGTCTATGATGCCAAGACCGGAACTGAGACTGATAAAGCAACAATCACTGAAAAAGGACTTCTGACAGCAGTAAAACCGGGAAGTGTTGTAGTGACAGCATCTACAGCCAACGGTTATGAAGCATCAAAACTGGTATCCATCTGGCAGGATGGAAAGACAATCGCATCAGATATTACAGTAGATTATCCGACAGCATCTGACAAATATCGTGTAAGCTCAACCGTTGAAGGCGGACTGCAACAGGATTTTACCGGTCAGGGGCTTTTCAATCAGCAGACACCGAGCAATGTCCTTGTAAAACCATTGCCGGAAGGAACAAACAGAACAAATCTGACACTTGTATTCAAACTGACAGGTGCAACTCCTGCAAATACATGGGCAGATGCAGGAATCTATCTTTATGATGATGCAGATAATTACGTAGCACTGGAAAAGAAACACCGAGGTGGTAACACCAGTGCAGTGGCAATTGTAAAAGAACAGAACCATGAGGGTAAGGAAACATCATATAGTAACTGGGCAAATGTAAGCGACAATCCGATCTGGCTGAAGCTGGAAAAGAAGGGTGCGAATGTAAAAGCATTCTTTAGTTCGGATAAGAATAGCTGGACCGAGATCGGTTCAAGAGATGACTGTGGATTCCTGAGTGATAGCTATAAGTTAGCAATCGCAAGCCAGGGAACTAATACAGGATCCATCACTTATTCTGATGTTACAGTGAATAATAAAGAAGTAAAATTAGTTGAAGAGGCAGTGAAACCGACCGCCTCCAATGTTAAGGTAACATATGACGAAGCTGCTGACAGCCTGACAGCGGCAGGAGATACTACAGGACAGTCCGTAATTGTAAAATGGGCAGTTGCTGATAAAGAAAATGGAAACTATTCCATTATCAGCGGAGTAGAGGGAACTTCTCTGACAGCTTCTAAAGCATTGAAAGGCAAATATGTGAAAGCTGCTTATGTACCGCTGATCGGAACAGGTGCAGCAGGAGACATTGTATGGTCTGATGCAGTAAAAGTAACCGGAAATGGCACAGATTCAGGTGCATCAGCAGTCAAATCTGCAAATGCAGATCTGGCGACAGCTGATATAAAAACTAGTGAAAGTACAGACATGTTCCAGTTTGTAAAAGGAACAATTTTCTATCAGACAACAGCGGGAAGTGACGTTCAGGAAATCAAGTATTCCTTTGCAGCAGAGGATACAAAGGCAAAAGTAAAAGTGCTGGTGAATGGAAAAGAAACAGCTGAACTGAGCGGAAACGCAGTTCTCACAAGCGGAAGAAATCTGATCGAGGTAAATGTTACAGCAGAAGATGGCGTGACAATGAAAAAATATCGTTTCACAATCAGCCGTCAGGGAGATAACAATGCATTGTTGGAAAGCATGCAGGTAAACGGACAGACAATCGAACTGGCAGAGGGAGTTTATGAATATAGTCTCCCAATTGCAACAGGAACAACAACAGCACAGGTTGCAGCGACAGCACAGAGTACAAGAGCAACTGTTTCTATCGTGAACGGAAAAGAGGTTACATCCGCAGCACAGACTGTTCAGGGAGACGTGACAGTTGCACCGGGAATCAATGAGATTACGATCCGTGTGACACCTGAGACAAGTGCAGAGCCGGTCTACTATAAACTGAAACTGAAAGTGCCGAATGCTGCAAATGCACGTTTGGAAGCATTAAGCCTTGGAGGAAATGTATCTCTGAAAGAAAACTTTGATGCAGATACATTAAAATATACAGCATCTGCAACAGAATCCGCTGTGACAATCAATGCAACAGCAGAAGAGGCGGATGCAACCGTAGAAGTTATCTGGAAAGATAAAGTGATTCAGACAGGAACAGGAAGTGCTTCGGCAGAACTGGGACTGACAGAAGGTGACAACACTGTGAAAGTGAAAGTAACTTCTGCGGACAAGTCCACAGAAAAGACTTATAAAGTAACAGTTCATGCATCAGGAGATACATGGTTATCTGATCTTGACTGGACATCACAGACATCTGGAGATTCAGGTAATCCGACAAGAAAAGATAAGAGCTGTGGAAACAACACACTGACCTTATGGGACGGTTCAAAGGAAGAAACCTTTGATAAAGGAATCGGAAGCCATGCAGATTCTACAATCATTTACGATCTGACTGGCAAAGGATATACAAGTTTTTCATCTTATTACGGTGTAGACCGTGAGACAAAGATAAATCCTTCTCAGGCAAGTATCACATTTAAGGTATATGTGGATGGAAATCTGAAGTTCACAAGTGATGTAATGGGAACTAACACAGCAAAAGGATTTACAGGTGATATTGATATAACTGACGCAACAGAACTGAAATTGGTTATGGACAAAGGTGCAAATAACTGGAGCGATCATGGTGACTGGGCAAATGCAAAACTGACAAAACCGTTTACAGCGCCGCAGCCAGTAGTTGTGACCGTTCAGGTAAATGACCCGGCAATGGGAAGTGCAGCAACCGATAAGAACGAGTATCAGAAGTATGATACAGCTACAGTAACTGCAACAGCAAATCCAGGATATCATTTCGTAAACTGGACAAACGCAGAGGGAACAGAAGTCAGTGATGCAAATCCACATGTATTTGATGTGACAGAAGATGTGACACTGACAGCAAACTTCGCAGCAAATTCTATAGTAAAGAAACAGTATACAGTAACAGCAACAGCAAGTGCTGAAGCAATGGGAACAGTCAGCATGGATCATGAGGACGGAATCTACGAAGATGGAGAAAAGGCAACAGTAACAGCAACAGCAAAAGAAGGACATCATTTCGTAGGATGGAAGCTGAAAGATTCAGAAGACATTTTAAGTACCGATGCGAAGTATACATTTGTGATCAAAGAGAATGTAGATCTGATCGGAGTCTTTGAAAAAGATGAAGAACCTGCTAAAAAGTACACACTGACAACTGAAGTGAATGATAAAGCAATGGGAAGCGTTACCGTAACACCTGCACAGACTGAGTACGAAGAAAATGCAAGTGTTACAGTGAAAGCAGCTCCGGCATCAGAAGCCTATGAATTTGTAAACTGGATAAACCCGGATACAGATAAGGAAGTAAGCAAAGAAGCAGAGTATACATTCCAGATTACAGGAGATATGAAGCTGAAAGCAAACTTCCGTCCGGTACCAGTAGTAAAAGAACAGTATCATGTAACTGTAACATCCAATGATGAAACAATGGGAATAGTCAGCATGGATCATGAGGATGGTATCTATGAAGACGGAGCAGATGTGACAGTAACCGCTACAGCAGCAGAAGGACATCATTTCGTAGGATGGAAGCTGAAAGATTCAGAAGACATTTTAAGTACAGACGCGAAGTATACATTTAAGGTTGAAAAGGATGTAGACCTGATCGGAGAATTTGAGAAGGATGCAGAGCCTGAGCAGGTGATAACTGCAGAAGAAATCATGCGTCGTATTATTGCAGATAAATCTTTTGCAACTTCTATTAAGAAAGATACGAAGAAACTAGCATTACCGGAAGTACCAGAAAACGCACAGATTGAGATTTGTAGTGTGAATCCAGAAGGAATTATCGCGCTGAATGGCGAGGTGAATACACCGCAAGAGGATACAGAAGTCATCGTAACAGTAAAGGTAACTGGAACAGATGGAAGTGTTGCCACTAAAGAGTTTAAGGTTATGGTAGAAGGAAACGGTGAGACAGAGAAACCAAATCCAGAGAAACCAGATAATGGAAATAATAACAGCAATAACAATGGAAATAATGGCAATAGTGGTAATAACAGCGCTAATGGAAAGGTGAATCAGAGTGGAGCAAAGGACAATAATGCTAATAGCTCAACTCCGAATGGTGGTGCAGGACAGAACACGGTAAAGGCAATTAAGACTGGAGATACAGCGAATTTCGCATTGTATGGAATTGTAATAGTAGCCGCTGGAGCAGTGATCACAACACTTGTATATCGCAGAAAAAGAAGTTAATCTAGATGAACAGAAACAGACCGTTATGAATTACGGAGCTGTGAAAAGTAAAAAATTATAGAAGACTGCCGGGATATTCTGAAGAGTATCCCGGCAGTCTTCTATAAGAAACCACTTCTTGGCTGTAATGGTTTATATTCCTTGAATGCATGTTACAACCACAGAACATTATAATCCAAAAACGAAAGAAAGGGGTAGCGCGCTAAGTGAGTGATAAGCCCTTTCCAGGTTCTGTTATTGAGAGTTCCGAATATGACAAAGAATCAGGAGGGATGAAACAAAAAATACGAGTTGTATTCTTATTTTTATGAGATACTAAAATTAACTATATATAATGATTTCTCGCTCGGTAAAAGATAAATCCAGATTCCAAAACCGTTCAATGATATCCCAGGTGGAACGAGCAAGAGTATTTGGATAAGGATAATATTTACGAAGATTCCGAGAGATTAATAAGGAAAAGGAGGAAGAGAGTAGGCTATAAAAAGTCTAAAAAGAAAAAAGTATGAAAAAGTATAATTTAAAAAGAAAAGGTATGGCAGCAGCTGCACTGACACTTGCCTTTGGAATGTTTACTCCAAGTGTTTCATTTGCGGCAGGAACTCCGGTCAATGTGCTTTCTGAAACAGAAAGCCAGATGAGTTCTGATAAAGAAGTTGTTTATGTAAACAATTATTCGGCAGCAAAACGAGATGTCAATTTTAATGACAACTGGAAGTTCTATTTGGGAGATGGATCAGGTGCGGAAGAACCGGCATTTGATGATTCTAAATGGGAACATGTAAATCTGCCTCATGACTACAGTATTGAACAAGAGTATTCAACGAAGATGGAAGCAGAAAGCGGATATCTTCCGGGTGGAATTGGCTGGTACAGAAAGAGTTTCACGCTTGGAAAAACAGCGGAGAATAAACGTGTGCGAATTGATTTTGGTGGCGTATATATGGATGCTACAGTTTGGGTCAATGGAACACAGGTGGGAAGCCATCCGTATGGATATACTCCATTCTCATTTGATATCACTGATTTGGTGAAATTTGATGGTGAGAATGTAATTACGGTAAAGGTAAATCATCAGACACCATCCAGCCGTTGGTATTCAGGAAGTGGTATTTATAGAAGTGTAGATTTGAATATTGTAAATCCTGTACATGTTGACTTATATGGGACAAAGGTAGAAACTCCAAATTTGGAAACAGAAAAAGACGGAGCGGTGACTACTAATATTAAGACAACTGTAGCCAACGATTCAGACAGAGAACAGAATGTGACATTGACTCATACCATTTTCAAAAAAGGTGGGGAGCCAAGCGCTAATATCGGAACTGTGACAACAGAAACAAAAGCGATTGCGGCAGGTGAAACCGCAGCGATTGATGCAACAGTAAATGCACAGAATCCAGAATTATGGAGTACTACAAATCCGGCGCTTTATACAGTGCGTACAGAAGTAAAGATTGGTGAAGAGGTTGTAGATACTTACGATACAGAATATGGATTCCGTTATTTTAAATTTGATGAAAATAGTGGATTTTCATTAAACGGAACAAATATGAAACTGAAAGGTGTGTGTATGCACCACGATCAGGGAGCGCTTGGAGCAGAGGCATGGAAACGTGCAATTGAGCGTCAGGTGGAAATCTTAAAGGAAATGGGATGTAACTCAATTCGTGTTACACATAACCCGGCAGCAGAAGAACTGATAAATATTTGTAATGAAAAAGGTATCCTTGTTGTAGAAGAGATGTTTGATGGCTGGCAAAATGCTAAGAATGGAAATAACAATGATTATGCCAGATTTTTCAATCAGACAATAGATGAAAGCAATCAGATTCTTGGAAAAGAAAATGGAATGACTTGGGCAAAATATGACTTAACAGCAACAGTAAAACGTGGTTGGAATGCTCCGTCAGTTATTATGTGGTCCCTCGGAAATGAAGTTCAGGAAGGTGCAACCGGTGTATTGACACAGGCGTATGCAAATGTTCAGGCGAATTTGATTGATTGGACAACTGCGTTGGATACCACAAGACCGGCAACACGTGGCGACAACGTGTTAAAAGGTAATAAGATTGGAATACCGAAAAACATGATGGATGCTATGACAACTGCAAATGGTACGGTTGGTTTGAATTATTGTTCTGGAAATGATTATGATACGCTTCATAATAGTAACCCAAATTGGAAGTTGTATGGTTCTGAAACTGCTTCAGCAGTCAATAGTCGAGGTGTATATGACAGAATAGATGGAAGTAAGACGGGTCAGAAGTTAACATCCTATGATAATTCAGCAGTTAACTGGGGGGCAGTTGCCAGCAGTGCCTGGTACGAGGTTATTAAGAGAGATTTTGTGGCAGGCGAATATGTATGGACCGGTTTTGATTATATTGGAGAGCCGACACCATGGAACGGAACTGGAAAAGGAGCACAAGGAACATGGCCGTCTCCAAAGAATTCATATTTTGGAATTATTGACACTGCAGGATTTCCAAAAGATAGTTACTACTTCTATCAGAGCCAGTGGAATGACGAAGTAAATACCCTTCATATTTTACCGGCATGGAATGAAGATGCAGTGAAGAAAGATAGCAGTGGAAAGGTTCCGGTTGTCGTTTATACAGATGCGAAAAAAGTAGAATTATTCTTTACAGATGCAAAAACGGGTGATAAGAAGAGCCTTGGGACAAAGGAATTTACACAGAAACAGTCAAATACACAAGGGTATACATATCAGTATTATGAAGGCACGGATAAGTCTGGTACAGAACATAAGAATTTATATCTGACATGGCAGGTTCCGTATAAAGCAGGTACAATTTCAGCAGTAGCTTACGGACAGGATGGACAGAAAATTTCAGAGGAAAAACTGAATGGTCGAACATCTGTAACAACCACCGGTGAGAAGAAGAATTTAAAAGCTACAGTTGACCGCGATACAATTGCAGCAGATGGAGCGGACTTAACTTATGTAACTGTAGATGTAACAGATAAAGATGGAAATATTATTCCGAATGCGGAAGATAAAGTAAGCTTTAAAGTAGAAGGCGAAGGTAAACTGGTGGGTATTGATAACGGAAGACAAGACGATCATACCTCCTATCAGGCAAATAGCAGAAATGCATTTGCAGGAAAAGTACTGGCAATTGTACAGTCTACAAAAAAAGCGGGAAGTTTCACAGTAACAGCCAGTGCAAAAGGTCTGGAAACTTCTTCAGTGACAGTAACAACGACTTCGGTAGAACAGGATACAACAGGAGAAAAGGCTATCAGTTATTACGAAATGTCTAAAAACTACTATGTAAAAACCGGTAATATGCCACAGCTTCCGAGTACTGTTAAAGCAGTGTATACAGATGGAAGTGAAAAAGAGATTCCTGTAACATGGGATGCAATTACAGAAGAACAGATTGCACAGAGTGGTACATTTTCTGTAGCAGGTACAACAGAGGCAGGAGATACTCTTACAGTAATCGTCAATATGATTGACCAGGTAGTTTCCCTGCTGAACTATTCAACAACTGTTCCGCTTGGAACGAAACCGACACTTCCGGAATCTAGACCGGCGGTACTTCAAGATGGTGAAGTAATGAATGCGTCCTTCCCAGTTGCTTGGGGAGAACCGAATGGAAGTTACGATGCAGAAGGAATTGTGACAGTGAAAGGAACAGCAGATGTTCTAGGACAGAATGTAGAGGTTACAGCGACCATTCGTGTAGAAAAACAGAAGATAGAGCTAGGCTCCAGTGTAAGTAGCGCAGCATACTTAAGTCAGGATGTACCGGAAGGACAACAGTCAGATACACTGGATGCAATTAAGGATGGAAAGAAAGAAATTGGAGACAACAACAGTGGAGGCGCAAATCCAACTTGTTGGTCAAACTGGGCAACTAGAAATACAGATCCAACTTCTGAAATCACATTCCGCTATGCTACTCAGCAGCGTGTAGGAAAAATTGTTGTATATTATTCCAAAGATAATGGTGCAATGACATTCCCTCGGGAAGGAAGAACAAAACTCTTTGTATCTGAAACAGGAGATGAAGGAAGTTGGAAAGAACTTTCAGTGGAAGAAACAATTGCGGAAAATGAAAGTCCAGAACGTGTAAAAGCATATACATATACATTTGATCCAACTGTAGCAACTTTTGTAAAACTGCAAGTAACAAATACAACTCCTCAAGAGGCAGGAAAAACAGAAACATGTACTGGTATTACAGAAGTAGAGATTATTGAGTGGAATGGTTCATATACGACCAATTCTACTGCAAATCTTTCTAAATTAACGGTAAATGGTCTTGAGTTAAGTGAGGAAGAACTTGCTGCAGGAAGTTTTGATACAGAAGCTATTGTTATTGATACAATAGACTATGTGGCAGCTGATAATGCAGCGGTAACTTATGTACCGCCGTATGAAAATAAAGCGAAGCTAATCATTGAATCAGAAGATCATACAACCAGAAATGAATTTGTCATCAACTTAGACGGAAAAGGTGTTGGAAATACAGATCCAGTTTATGCAGGACGGGATTATGATACCCAAAAAATGTCGGTGACAGCTGGAAGTGAACAGAGTGGACAAGGCAATGAAGGTCCGGCAAGATATGTTTTAGATGGCAATGAAGGTACTATCTGGCATACATCATGGAATCCGCAAGCGAGTCGTGATACATTTTGGATTAAATTTGAGTTAAATGAAATTACTAGCCTAGATGCATTACGCTACAAAGGACGTGGTGGTGCTTCAAATGGACGTATCAGTAAGTATCGAGTAGAGGTAAGTAAGGACGATCAAAATTGGACAGAAGTTTCTGTTGGAAATTGGGATAATACAGATGACTGGTATATCGCAATGTTTAATGAACCGACAGAAGCAAAATATGTTCGACTTACCGGCGTTGAAACTTATGGTGAAGGATCACAGCAGAATAAATTTGCAAGTGCTGCAGAGATTCGCTTGCGTAAAGCAGATTCAAAGACAGACATTTCAGATGCAACTGTTTCTCTTACAAATGAGAAAAAACTGGTTTCTGTTGTAGATAAAGATCATCCGGTAACATTGTCAAAAGAAGACATTGAAGTTACCTTGGGAGATAAGGTGCTCAGATATGGCATAGACTACAAACTTACTTATAATAATAATGAGGCACCAGGAACTGCAACTGCAATCGTAACAGGTATTGGACAGTATGGATATACAGGAAGTCAAGAGGTATCATTTACAATTGAGTTGAAAAAACCGGAAATGAATAATATTTCCATAAAGAGCTTCCCGACAAAAACAACATATAAAGAAGGAGAAACCTTAGATCCTACAGGTCTTGTACTTACTACATCATATGACAATGGTACAACGGCGGATGTTGTATATTCAGAAGAGACTGCAAAAGACTTTGCATTTAATCCAGATACAAAGACAGCGTTGTCTAAAGGAAATACAAAAGTAACAGTGACCTATGGTGGTTTTGAAACAGAGTTTGCAATCACAGTGACAGAAGCTAAGAAACCAGATCCAGAAAAGCCGGATCCAGAAAAGCCGGGTCCGGAAAAGCCGGATCCAGAAAAGCCGGATCCAGAAAAGCCGGATCCAGAAAAGCCGGATCCAGAAAAACCGAATCCAGAAAAACCGGATTCAGGAAACCAGGGTTCAGGTAAACCGGACGGAAATGGTAGCTCCAAAGGAAATACAGGCAATACAAACAATTCAAATAATGCAGTACAAACAGGGGATACTGCATCAGTAGGAATTTGCGTAGTTGCATTAGCAGCAGCTGGTATAGTAGGAATAGTAGGAGCTATAATGATTGGAAAGAAAAGGAAAGATGTTAAATAATCAATTTGAAGAGTATTATGTGACAATCCTTTTAAGGAGGAAATTTTGAAAAAATTACGAATTGATAGAAAGAACAAAAAAGGCTTTCAGAAATTCGCTGCAGGAGTCATGGCATTAGTAATGACTGTTTCCGGACTGACAATATCGCCAGTCCGGAGTGAAGCTGCGGCTGCAGAGTATGAAATTTATCCGAATCCACAGGTGGTTCAATATACGGAAGGTGACTATGTTATCAAAAACGAGGTCAATGTAGTATATGAATCAGGAATCGATCAGGCAACGAAAGATCGATTAGCAGAAGCACTTGCGTTGAAAGACGGGGTAACAGTGACCACATCCGAGTCAATTGAAGAGGGCAAGACGAATATTCTTGTTGGAATTGATGGTTCGGGAGAAGTTGCAGATACTTATGCAAATGAACATGTGAATATGCAGTCAGCGGATTTGTATGAAAAGCTGGACGCCTATGTATTGGATAGTAATAATGATGTGATCACTGTAGTAGGTGCAGACACAGATGCAAGTTATTATGGATTGACGACGTTGTATCATATTTTGAAGCAGATGGATAGTAATACCATCCGGAATTTTCACATTGAGGACTGGGCAGATGTTGCAAGTCGTGGATTTATTGAAGGGTATTATGGAAATCCATGGTCTACAGAAGATAGAATCAATCTTATGAAATGGGGCGGTTATTATAAACTGAATTCCTATTTCTATGCACCGAAAAATGATCCAAAGCATAATGCAAAATGGAGAGAATTATATACAGAAGAGGAACTGAATACATTAATCAGACCTTTGGCAGAAGCTGGGAATGCATCTAAATGCCGTTTTGTGTATGCACTTCATACGTTTATGTATAATCCGGTTAGATTTGACGGTAATTATCAAGCTGATTTAAAAGCAGTACAAGATAAACTTGCTCAGGTGATTGATGCCGGTGTCAGACAGGTTGCAATTCTGGCAGACGATGCGGGAAACGTAGGTGGAAATAATTATAATAAGTTTTTAACGGATATGACAGCGTGGCTGGCAGAAATGAAAAAAACATATCCGGATTTGAAACAGACGTTGCCGTTTTGTCCACAGGAATATATGTACAACGGACAGGCATATTACAAAAATTTCCCGGAAAATGTACAGGTTGTTATGACAGGCGGTAGAGTATGGGGCGAAGTAAACCAGAACTTTACCAATACATTTACGAATAATGCGGGACGCGGTCCTTATATGTGGATTAACTGGCCTTGTACAGATAATTCTAAAAGCCATCTGATCATGGGCGGATATACAACATTCCTACATCCAGGAGTTGATCCGGCAAAGATTCAAGGTATCGTACTTAATCCGATGCAGCAGTCAGAGCCAAGTAAAGTGGCAATTTTCGGAAATGCATGTTATTCATGGAATATTTGGGAAAATGCAGATATAGCAAACAAGGCATGGCAGGATTCTTTCAAATATGTAGACCACAATTCAGCAGCGAAAACGGAAGCCTCTACAGCGTTGTATGAATTGTCTAAACATATGATGAATCAGAACATGGATTCTCGAGTAACAGCATTGCAGGAATCCGTAGATTTAGCTCCGAAACTGACGGATTTTCGTGATAAATTAAAGACAGGTACAGTTACTGTAGAAGAAGCGGATGCATTGATTGCTGAATTCCAGATTTTACAGAATGCAGCTGCTGTTTATAGAGAACAGGCTGTAGACATAAAGGTTAGAGATCAGATTGTATATTGGCTGGGTTGCTGGGATGATACAACTGTTTCAGCAATTGGATATTTGAATGCTATTAAGGCAATTGTCAATGAGGATGCAGATACTGCACTTCGTTATAATGCAGAAGCAAAAGCTGCGTTCGAGCAGTCAAAGACACATGAACTCTGGTATCTGGATCATTATGAAAAAGCAGAAGTCGGAGTACAGCATATTGTTCCGTTTATTAAAGCGATGGCAAAATATGTAACTGATTATATTGACACCGGAATCAATCCAAATACACAGAAAAGATATACAGGAACTGTTACATATGAGCAGATATCTATACAAAATAACGCATCGGAAGATAAATATTTTGATGGAGATAACAGCAGTGAAGTATGGCTGGCAAAAGGACCATACGAAAACCCCGGAAGAGATACAATTCCAGCAGGAGCAACATTGACAGTTACTTTCCCGGAGCCAAAAACAATTGGTTCCTTCCGTTTGGTGCAGGGAGTTTCAGCAAAGAGTGATAAGTTCAGCAATGCAGATGTAGAGTATCAGATTGAGGGAACGAGTACATGGACAAAAGCGGGTACATTGTCGGATAAAGGTGATCAGACCATTTCATTCGGAAATGTTGCTAATGTAAAAGCGGTGCGTATTCATAATAATACAGTAACAGGAGGCTGGGTAAGAATTGGTGAAATAGAGATTCTTTCTCCGGCAAATGAAGATGCAAGTGGTGCGAGAGCAGGGCTTTATACGAACGTTGATACAAATATCACTGCAAGTCTGGAGGAAGGCAGAGTTTCATTAAGTAACGGAACAGTTACATTGAACAAAGACGAGTATATCGGAGTGAAACTTGGCGATATCAAAGCAATACAGAATATTACAATTCCGGCACTTTCGGAAAATGTAGTTCTGGAGACGTCTATGAATGAAATCACATGGAAGCCTTACGCAGCGGATGCAAAAAATGTAGATGCAGCGTATATACGCATTAAAAATAATGGCGAAGAAGCAAGCCAGATTACTTTGAATGATTTTAAAGTGACTTATAAGTTTGTCGGAGCTAAAAAAGTAGATACAGACTTTGAAAAAGCACAGGATGCAAATGATATGCGTGTGGCAGGAACTGTTGGAAATGTATTTGATGGAAAATTAAGTACATTGGGTATGATCAATGGAAAACAGGAAGCTGGCAAACATATCACATTTGATCTGGGACAAGTTATTCACTTTAACTCTCTGCGTTACTATATTGTAGAAACACAGTTGAATTATTTGAGAAATGCAAAATTTGAAGTGTCAACAGATGGTGAAAACTGGACAGAGGTTATGACGGTTGGAAAACCAACTCAAAATGTGCATGATAATACAGTAGCGAAAGACATGCAAGGCATTACTCTGACCCATGATGATAAAAATCCGGGATATATGTATAAAGAAGCAACAGGTCTGGATGTAGATGGAAGATATATCCGCATCATGCCGAATGAAACATATAATCATAGATGGGTTGCAATTAATGAACTGCAGATCAATGGAGGAGAATATATTTCTCCTGAGCAGAGTAGACAGATTGTGTCAGAAGCAATTGAAGAAGCAGGAAAGCTTCCGTCTAATATGCGGGATGGAAGCTATGGTACAACTTATAAGTCTTCTAAAAAGAACAGCTCATTTACCTGGAGAGTGTTAGATCCAACATCAATCGCATCTGTTCGTCTGATACAGATCGGCGATATTTCTAAAGCAGATGTTACAGCAACTTATTTAGATAAAAGTAATGTTACAAAAGCTAGTGAAAAAGTAAACCTTGGAAAACTGAATCAAGTAATCAATGAGTTTGTTATTCCGGAAGGAAAAATGCTGGAAACACTGACTGTTACTTGGAAAGATGTAATTCCGGAAATTGCTGAGATTGAAACTTCATCAGAACGTGGCGGAGAAGTAAACAAAGAAACATTAAAAGCAGAGCTTGCAAAAGCAGAGGATGACACATGGACAGCTGATAGCAAAACAGCTTACACACAGGCAAAAGAAACTGCACAGGAAATCTATGATAATGAAAATGCAAGTCAGGCAATGGTGGATTCAGCGATTAAAGCATTAGAGTCAGCACGTACAAATGCAAAGACAAAAGCGAATGAAGAAACCGTCGCAAATATGAAAAAAATGTTGGCTGAAAAAATCAGTAATGAGGAAACAATTTATACAAAAGTTACTTATTCTGCATATGCAAATGTAATTGGCAAGTTGGAAAAGGCAATGAAAACTCCGGATAATTTGTCGCAGACAGATGCAGATGAGCTGATGAAAAATGTGACAGAAGCGCAGAATAATCTTGTCTATTCTACAAGAAACAGAGAACTTGCAGAGCTGGAAACGAAAAAATATGATTTGGTTGAAGCAGATCCGTATACAAAAGCTAGTTATCAGGCGTTGACAGCGATTAAATCAGAAATTGATACGTTGGTGGCTACGGATAAAGAGGCAGAAATAGCCGGAACAGAACGTGTAAATCCAAAAGACTTTATTACTAAGAGAACTGCTTTCCAGAATAGCATGTTAAATCTAGTTGATATCAGTACTCTGAAGGCAGCGATTAAACAGTCAGAAAGCGTAGACGGTACTTTATATACGAAAGAAAGTTATCAGTCTTATGTTGCAGCTGTAGAAGCAGGAAAACAACTTCTTGATGCAGGTACAAAAGAACAGGTTGCACAGGCGCTGAAACTAATCGAAGAAAAATATAATGGATTGACTACAAGTGATAAAGCAGCTTTGGAGCAGATGATTCAGGCAGCGAAGGCATTGAAGGCTGAATCTTATACAGAAGACTCTTATAAGGAATTGATGGATATTGTCGCAGAGGCAGAAAAGAGCGCTGATGATAAATATATTGATAAGATTCAAGAGGCAATGAAAAAACTGGTTAATGTAGAAGCATTAAAGGATAAGATTCAGGCGGCTGAAAAAGTGGATAAGGAGTTGTATACAGAAGACTCTTATCAGAGATTAGAAGATGCATTGAAAAAAGCGAAAAAACTTCTGAAGTCAGGTAGTGCAAAAGAAGTAAAAGCAGCAACAGAAGAATTAGAAAATGCACGTCGCGCATTGGTACAGAAAACTACAGTAGATGTAGGAGGAAATCAAAATAATGCAGGTCAAAATACAGATCAAAAAGGTCAGGCAGTGCAAACTGGTGATGAAGGAAATCTTCTTCCGATAGTTTTGGTCATGGTAGCTTGCATAGCAATAATTACAGTAGTGATTATTCGCAGGAAAAGGAAATAGGGGGTAAGAAATAAAAGCTCACTGTTGGTATTTTTTGAACCAGCAGTGAGCTTTTGTAGAGAAATTTAAATGAATTTAACAGTGTAGTCATCTATACCTGAAAGGAAGTATTAATAATCCTGAAGCTATTTCCTTAATTTTTTTCATGTGTATTTTCTCCTTTAAATTTACATTATATTTTGCATTATAGCCATGCAGTAACTAAAGAATGTACTGATTGTGGTAGATGATATAGAAAAATCCATAGAGTTTTATAGGGATTTATTTGGCTTGCAAGTGATTCTTCAGAATGAAGGAAATGTGATTTTATCGGAGGGCCTTGTTTTGCAGGATGCGGACGTATGGGGGAAGACTTTGGATGAGATCTCAATGCCATTCAATAATATGATGAGCAACATTGATGTGTATGTCACCGGAAGCAATTCTAAGTTTCTGTCCAGCGACATTGTGACTGAGTTCCGTGGCAGAGGTGATGAGATCAGAATCTATCCCCTCTCTTTTGCAGAGTTTTATTCTGTCTATGAAGGTGATTACGACGATGCCTGGGATGACTACATGATCTATGGAGGATTGCCGCAGGTCGTAGGTTTACAGAGTGAACGACAGAAGGCAGATTACCTGAAAAACATTTTTGCAAATGTTTATCTGAAGGACGTAATTGAAAGAAACAAGATCCAAAATGTGGATGAAATTGGCATTCTGGTTGATGTGCTTGCATCTGCAATTGGCGCACCGACCAACCCTTCAAAGATTGCTAATACCTTTGCCAGTGAGCGTCAGATGAGTTATACAAATAAAACGATTTCCAATCATATTGACTATTTGGCAGATGCGTTTTTGATTTCTAAAGCAAACCGATACGATATTAAGGGCAGAAAGTATATTGGTGCAAATCTGAAATACTACTTTACTGATCCAGGCCTGAGAAATGCCCGTTTGAATTTCAGACAGCAGGAACCTACTAACATCATGGAGAACATTGTTTATAACGAGCTTCTGATTCGTGGCTACAATGTTGATGTGGGTGTTGTGCAGATCTTTGATAAAGATAAAGAGGGCAAGCGTGTCCGTAAGCAGCTGGAAGTTGATTTTGTAGTTAACCAAGGCAATCAGAGATACTACATCCAGGTTGCTTATGACATGACTTCAGAAGAAAAGCAGAATCAGGAGTTCAATTCTCTGCGTAATATCCCGGACTCTTTCAAGAAGGTTGTCATTGTAAATGGAAGCAAAAGACCTTGGAGAAATGATGAGGGATTTGTCATCATGGGAATGAAATATTTCCTTTTGAACGCGGATAGTTTAGAGTTTTGACATTGGATAGAACACATTGGTGACAGACACTATGAAGCATAAGTAAATAGTGATTCAAATTTCAGTGTAGACCGTCTGCACAATTTCAAAATAACTCAAAAACTTGACTTTTAACATTGGCTAAGTTAAAATGAAATAAATTGAGTTAAAAAGGAGAATGAGAAATATGCTTACCAGCGTATTCGGGATTTCTATAAAATGTGAAGCATGGAAACATCAGGATTCTTTACCTGTTTATATCGCTGGAAGTTATGATTTTCAAACAGCATATATTGGAAACAAACGTTGTATAATGCTTACTCCGACAGAAGAATTTGCAACACTTCCGGCACTGAAAAAGCAAATTACAAAAATACAGCAGATTGATAATGTACCAGTTGTATTTGAACTTGCAACGGTATCAAATTATCGAAGAAAAAGCCTTATAGAAAATAATATACCGTTTATTACTGATAAGC
>OGKB01000952.1_pt1 | contig 17297 bp, 18 predicted proteins | sample 1572351 | NCBI WGS metagenome assembly OGKB01 (sample SAMEA2582088, study PRJEB24529) | metagenome | biome: Human gut stool | place: China | collected 2011
TTTCGCTGAGGGAAACCTCATCGGACGGCTTCAGAAGACAGGCGATGGAAAAAGAAAATAAGAGAATACCTGTGGTAACAATTACGATTCTGTTTTTCCATTGATCTGACATTGAAAATACCTCCTTCTAAAAGCGAAAATATAAAAACGGGTTATAAGAATCCTGAATAAGATAAGCAGTCACAGTAAGCATTAAAACAATCAGGACAGCCGGCTCTAAAATATTGAGGAGCTGTTTCGCCGTTTTCTTTGTACGGAATCTTTCAATCAGCTGCGCAGCAAAGGGGGTGGCGCCGACCACAGAAACGGTGAGGATAACACCATAGCTTTTGAGATAGTATAAGAATTCTTTTGAAACAAGTGGCAAAGAGCCGCCGCTAAACATGACCTTGAGCGTTTCGAGAGCATCTTTGGTGGAGACTGCATTGAAAATGACAAAGCTTACGGTCACTGCGAGCAGGACATACATATGGGAAAATAAAGAATGTTTTTGCAAAAATGCAGAAAATCCTTGCTTTTCTAATACAAGCAGAACCGCAAAGAACATTCCCCACAGGACAAAATTCCAAGATGCACCGTGCCACAGTCCGGTCAGAAACCACACGACTGCGATGTTAAAAAACCAGCGGCTTTTTTTCACGCGGTTGCCGCCCATCGGGATATAGACATAGTCACGGAACCATGACCCCAGTGTAATGTGCCAACGTCTCCAGAATTCCGTGACACTTCTTGACAAATACGGGTAATGAAAATTATCCGGAAAATGGAACCCGAAAATATTGCCGAGACCGACAGCCATATCACTATAACCGGAAAAATCAAAATAAATCTGCAGCGCAAAGGAAAATGCATACAGCCAATAATAGAGAACAGAACGGTCTGTGGAGGTTTGGAAGGTACTGCAAAGCGCGCCGAGAGAGTTCGCAAGAAGTACTTTTTTGGATAATCCCAATATGAATTTTCGGATGCCAAGTGCTGCTTTCTCAACAGAATGTTTCCGCACTTCAAGCTGTGCTGCAATGTCTTTGTACCGCACGATCGGTCCTGCGATCAACTGCGGGAACATCGACACATATGCTCCAAAAGAAATCAGATTTGTCTGCGCCGTACAGTCTTTTCGATACACATCGATGAGATAACTCAAAATTTGAAAGGTGTAGAAGCTGATACCGATTGGCAGAGCAATGTGGAAAAGCGGTATAGACAATCCAATTGCATTCAGGTTTCCAATCAAAAAATCAATGTATTTAAAATACATTAAAAGTCCAAGATGAATGCAGCAGGCGCCTGCCAGAATCAGTCGGGAATGCTTCTTTCTCTCGATGAGGATACCTTCGATATAACCCAGTAAGATGGAGAGAACCATCAAAAAAATATATCGTGGTTCTCCCCAGGAATAAAATATGAGACTGAAGAAAAGCAGAATGAAATTCTTCCATCGAAAAGGCACGCAAAAGTAGCAGACTAAAACAAGCGGTAAAAAGTAGTATAAAAAAGGAATGCTTGAAAATAACATACTATAGGTTCTCTTCCGTCAAGATGACTGCAGATGGATATTGGTCTGTCAACTGTGTTTTGAAATAGTTGATCAAGTCTGTATTTCCAAAAGCAGAGACAACATAATCATCGCCAATTTGAGCGAGAAGCAATACTTCCGGGAATCCACACATCCACTGGTTGCCAAGTATAGATTCTTTTAAAGAATCGGCAAAGGTATTGAGCGTTTTCGGGTCAGACAGATGAAATGCAGATCCCGTAAATGTATTCGCATTCATTGCATGAATCAGGCTTGCTGCATCGTCGATCAGACCTGCTGAATCCTCAGGCACAATCAGCAGAGAGCGTAAACTTTCCGTGTCGCTGACATCGAATTTCCCGGGCTTATTGTCGGTCATATTGTTGTAGTCACCGCCCATAGCCTGAAATTTGTTGTCGTCCGAGTATGAGGACCAGACAGTTGTGAGAATCTCCAAGGCATCTTTTGGTGAGGTGTCTTCTTTTGAAGATTGTTTTTTTGTACAGCCTGCCAGTGAGAATGTTAAAAGGAAGGCTAATAGAATTGATAAAAATTTTTTCATAAGATCTCCTTTTTCTTGAATTTATTTTGTGGCTATATTGTATCAGAGTCCGGGCAGAATAGCTAGGAGGAGAGACACAAAATTTCTCAATTGCAAGTTCGGTACAGAAATGATATAAATAAAGACAAAGGGAGGCGTTTAGCATGGATTTTGAGCAGGCAAAACAGGCTTTTGAATTGTACCTTAACGGGTATGACAGAAAGGATGAAAAAGTTTATTTAAAAATTGTACATACATATGGTGTTGTAGACTGCAGTGAGGAGATCGCAAGGAGGATGGGATTGGGAGAAGAAGATATTTTTCTTGCGAAAATCATTGCCCTGCTGCATGATATAGGAAGATTTGAGCAACTTAAATTATATGATTCATTTGAACCGGGCATTTTTGACCATGCACAGTATGGTGCAGATATTTTGTTTCGGGAGGGGCGAATCAGAGAATTTCTTCCGGAGACAACGTGGGATGAGACAATCGAGACGGCAATCCGTTATCACAGTGCATTTCAGCTTCCAAAGATTTCGGATTCAAGAACTTTATTGCATGCCGAACTGATTCGGGATGCGGATAAGCTGGATAACTGCCGTGTGAAATTAGAGGAGCGGGTGGAGGTTCTGCTTGGAGGAGCGAGTGCGAAAGAAGCAGGAGCGCAGGAAATCAGCCAGAGAGTCTGGGAGGCATGTCTCAATGAACGCTCCGTATTGTCTGAGGATAGAAAGACAAATCTGGATTACTGGGTATCTTATATAGCATATTTTTTCGATATTTATTTTACGGAAACGCTGCAGATTATTCAGGAACACTCTTATGTGGAAAAGATTGTGGACAGGATCCCGTGTGAAAATCTTATCAGTAACGAACGGATGCAGGAGTTGAAAAACCATGTCATAAAATATATAATGAATCGTGTAACGAAAGCGAGCAAAAAATAATAGGAGGAAATGCGAAATGAAGGTTACGAACGACATTATTTATGTAGGAGTCAATGACCATCAGACCGATTTGTTTGAAGGGCAATATGCGGTACCGAATGGAATGGCTTATAATTCTTACGTAATCAGAGATGAAAAGGTCGCAGTTGTAGATACTGTAGATGTAAAATTTGCACATGAGTGGCTGGACAATGTTGGAGCCGCACTTGGAGGAACAAAGCCGGATTACCTGATCATTCAACATATGGAGCCGGATCATTCTGCGAATATTTATAACTTTATGAAAATTTATCCGGATACAACAATCGTAGGAAATGCAAAGACATTTACGATGATTGCGAATTTCTTCCGTGATATGGATTTAGATGAGAAAAAGCTGGAAGTAAAAAATGGAGATACATTGACACTTGGAAAGCATGAACTGCAATTTCTGTTTGCCCCGATGGTGCATTGGCCGGAAGTGATGCTGACTTATGATTCTTATGAAAAAGTGTTGTTTTCAGCAGATGCATTTGGAAAATTCGGCGCACTTGATGTGGAGGAAGATTGGGACGATGAGGCACGTCGCTACTATATCGGTATTGTCGGAAAATACGGAATGCAGGTGCAGAACGTGCTGAAGGCGGCACAGAATTTGGATACTCAGATGATTTGTCCGCTGCATGGACCTGTTTTGAAAGAAAATCTTTCACATTATATCGGAAAATACAATACATGGTCTTCGTATGAGGTGGAATCAGAGGGCGTGATGATTGCCTACACATCGATTTATGGAAATACAAAAAAATCGGTGGAAGTGTTGGAGAGTAAACTGCGCGAGAAAGGATGCCCTGAAGTAGTTGTATGTGACCTTGTCCGTGAGGATATGTCAAAAGCAGTGGAAAATGCATTCCGTTACGGAAAACTTGTGCTGGCGACAACGACATACAATGCTGATATCTTTCCGTTTATGAAGACATTTATTGAGCATTTGACAGAGCGGAATTACCAAAATCGCACAATCGGACTGATCGAAAATGGAAGCTGGGCGCCACTCGCCGCAAAAGTGATGAAGGAAATGTTTGAAAAGAGTAAAAACATTTCCTGGCTTGAGCATAATGTGAAGATCATGTCTTCGCTTAATAGTGATAATATGGATCAGCTCGAAGGTATGGCGGAGGAATTGTGTAAAGAATATGTTGCACAGTCTGACACAAAAGCGAATAAAAATGATCTGACAGCATTGTTTAAGATAGGATATGGACTTTATGTTGTGACTTCCAATGACGGGGAGAAAGATAACGGACTGATCGTCAATACAGTGACACAGCTTACAGATAATCCGAACCGTGTGGCAGTGAATATCAACAAAGCAAATTACTCACACCATGTCATCAAAAAGACGGGCGTGATGAATGTGAACTGTCTTTCTGTGGAAGCACCATTTGAAGTATTCAAGACATTTGGATTTCAGAGTGGTCGTCTGGTCGACAAATTTGCAGGATACCAGACACTTCGCTCAGACAATGGATTAGTATTTCTTCCGAAATACATCAATGCATTTATGTCCTTGAAAGTGGAGCAGTATGTGGATCTCGATACACACGGCATGTTCATCTGTACGGTGACAGAGGCGCGGGTGATGAGCGATAAAGAGACGATGACATATACGTATTATCAGAAAAATGTAAAACCAAAACCACAGACAGAAGGAAAGAAAGGATTTGTCTGTGTCGTTTGCGGATACATCTACGAAGGAGATGTCTTGCCGGATGACTTTATCTGTCCGCTTTGCAAACATGGAGTGGCGGATTTTGAGCCGATATCGTGAGAAGGAGGAGTCGAAGAAATTCGGCTCCTTTTTTATGTCTGAACATTCTTATTTTATTTCATAATCAAATGATAGTTGCTATTGTAATACAATCCGAGATCATCGCAGATTCTTTTATTTATCGCTGTGAGTGCATCGTGGTATTCTTTATATTTTGGCGAAAGCGCAATCATATTTGGGATAAAAATATCGTTGTACCCTTGATTTTGGAGTTCTCGCATAAATCGGCGTTGCGAGATGAACGCAGGGTGATATTTGCAAAAGAAGCTGTTGCGAAGTTTTACATTTTTTCGGGTCTGCTCTAAAAGTCTCTGATACTCCTCGTCTGTAGGATTTAAGTACTGATAAGAGACTGACCTGTTTTGCCACTTCGCTTAATAACATAAACGGTATGCTCCTTTCCTTGTGATGGGTATATTATAAGGGGGTACGCAGCGTACAGGTCAAGGAAAATCAGAAAATATATCAACTTTTTTCTTGTGTGGGTAAAAGAGTTATCGTATGATTGGTATAGACAGGTTACAGAAATGGGAAGAAAGAGTGAGAAAAACAAATGAGGATTTTAAATATTACAGCTCAGAAACCGCACAGCACGGGAAGTGGAATTTATCTGACGGAGTTGGTAAAGAACTGGAATGCCCTTGGATATGAGCAGGCAGTTCTTGCGGGAGTTTATGAGGAGGACAGTGTAAATTTCCCAGAGGGAGTTATATTTTATCCGGTGAAATATTTGTCGGAGGAACTGCCGTTTCCAATTGCAGGAATGTCGGATGAGATGCCATATAAGAGTACGAGATATAAGGACTTTACAGAAGAGATGTTTCAAGCGTACCGGAGTGCATTTCAAATGGTGGTGCGAAAAGCGGTCGAGGAGTTTTGCCCGGATTTGATTGTGTGTCATCACCTGTATCTTCTGACTGCGTTGGTGCGGGAATGGTATCCGAAGAAGAAAGTCATTGGAATTTGTCATGGCTCTGATTTGCGTCAGATTTGTAAAAATCCATTACAGATGGAATACATTCAGAAGTGGATTCCGCAGTTGGATGGCATTGTGGCATTGCATGACGGACAGAAGAAAGAGATTATCCGGATTTTTAATTGCGGCGAGAAGCTTGTGCACACTGTCGGGGTTGGCTACAATCAAAACCTTTTTTATCGGAAGAAAACAGAAGAAAAACCTTATAGGCAGTTGGCATTTGCGGGGAAAGTGACAGAGAAGAAGGGGATTTTCAGTCTGCTTCGGGCATTGGAGATGCTTTCGGTCAAACCGGAAAATCTGGTTGTGAAGATTGCAGGAGGGCATGGCAGCAGAGAAGAGTATGAAGAAATTTGCAGGCTTGCCAGAGAATGCAGATATCCGGTGATATTTTTAGGCAGTTTGCAGCAGGAAGCTTTAGCAGAGGTATTTCGGCAAAGCGATGTGTTTGCTCTCCCGTCATTTTTTGAAGGATTGCCACTGGTGACAATGGAGGCAATGGCATGTGGATGTAAGGTGGTCTGTTCGCAGATTCCTGGGATGGAAGAGTGGTTAGATGAGCATGTGCCGGGGCAACAGGTGGAGTTTGTTCCGTTGCCTGAGATGACTCGGGTAGATGAGCCGAAAGAAGAAAAATTGCCAGAGTTTGAAAAGAAATTGGCGGAGGCAATAGAGAAGAAATTAGAACAACAACAAGAAGAATGTCCCGATTTGAACGGTGTCTCATGGGAAGGCATCAGTCGGACTGTTCTGGAAATGATAACGTAGAAAAGAGGAAAAAACATGTTTATAGATATGCACATGCACGAATCGACATTTTCAAAAGATAGCTTTTTAAAATTGGATGAGATGGTGGAGCTTGCAAAGGAGCGGGGACTTGGAGCAATCTGCATTACAGATCACGATGATATGGGATTGAAAGAGTACGCAAAAGAATATTCGGAAAAAACCGGTTTTCCGATTTTTGTGGGAATTGAATTTTTTTCTCTGCAGGGGGATATCGTGGCTTTAGGAATCGAGGAATACCCGAAAGAGCGGGTGGATGCACAGAAGTTTATCGATATTGTGAAAGAGCAGGGTGGAATCTGTTTTAGTGCACATCCGTTTCGCAATAATAACCGGGGATTGGAAGAAAATCTGAGAATTGTAAAGGGACTGGACGGTGTTGAGGTGCTCAACGGAAGTACACTTCCTGAGGCAAACAAAAAAGCGGCAGATTATGCAAGAGAACTTGGACTGGTCACTGTTGGCTCAAGCGACTGTCATATACCGGGAAAGATCGGCTTTTTTGCAACTTATTTTCCGGAGGAGGTGCGCACGATGGAAGACCTGATTCGTGTGTTTAAAAGTGGTAAGTGTAAGCCGGCTTACTACTGGAATGGAGAATACAAAATATGGGATATGGAAACACCGATTCACAAACCATTTGAGATTGAAAGATAAGAGGGAACTATGACATTACAACAGTTGAGATATGTGGCGATGGTGGCGGAGAAGGGAACGATGACCGAAGCTGCAACAGAATTATATATATCACAGCCAAGTCTCACCAAATCAATTCGAGAGCTGGAAAAAGAGCTGGAAATTGTAATTTTTGAGCGAACAAACAAAGGGATTGTTGTCTCACATGAGGGGGAGCAGTTCTTGGCATATGCAAGACAGGTGATTGAACAGGCAGATCTTTTGGAAGAAAAGTATATGCATAAATCCGGCAGAAAGCAGCAGTTTTGTGTCTCCACACAGCACTATTCGTTTGCGGTGAATGCGTTTGTGGACTTGATCAAGGAGCATGGAACCGCCCAATATGATTTTTCTCTTCGGGAAACACAGACATATGAGATTATAGAAGATGTCGCGGCGATGAAAAGTGAGATAGGGATTCTGTATCTGAATGATTTTAATGAAAAAGTGCTGCGAAAAATTATGAAGGTAAAGGAACTTGTGTTTACAGAACTGTTTGTTGCAAAGCCGCATATTTTTATAAGCAACAGACATCCGCTGGCGAGTCGAAAATCTGTGACAATGGAAGAGCTTCATGAGTATCCATATCTTTCGTTTGAACAGGGAGAACATAATTCCTTTTACTATTCGGAGGAGATTTTCAGTACAGTACAGAGGATAAAAAATATCCGGGTGCGTGACAGAGCGACACTGTTTAACCTGCTGATTGGGTTGGACGGATATACTGTCTGCAGCGGAGTGATCGATTCGGAGCTGAACGGGGGAAATATTGTTGCAGTGCCGCTTGAAAAAGAGGGGGATATGCATATCGGATATGTGAGCCATCAGAAGTCACATTTCAGCCGTTTAGGAATAGCATATATAGATGCACTCAAACGAAATATCGGCGAAAATACAGAGTTGATATAACTAAAAGTTATAGCTAACAGATATTTTTAGATATTTTACGTATTTATTGTGTCCCGATATAATACCTTCATAGATTACCGGAGGGTAAGACAAAAGTATTTGGAGGTAGAAGATATGAGTAAGAATGCACCGTTTCGATATGATTTTGTAGGAAGTTTTTTAAGACCTGCACAGTTAAAGCAGGCGAGAGCAGATTTTGAGAGTGGAAAAATATCGGAGAAACAATTGGAAGAAGTTGAGAATGAGGCGATTCGTGATCTGGTAGAAAAACAAAAGGCAGCAGGATATCATGTGATCACCGATGGAGAATTTCGCAGAAGCTACTGGCATTTGGATTTTATGTGGGGATTAAATGGAGTTGAGCATATTGAGCTGGATCATGGATATTTCTTCCATGGAGAAGAGACTACGCACGGCTCCGTTGCTGTGAGCGGAAAGATCAGTGGAGAGGGTCACCCGTTTGTAGAACATTTTAAATTTGTGAAACAATTTGAAGATGAAAACACAGTGGCAAGACAGACGATTCCTGCCCCGGCGCAGCTGCTGGCAGAGCTATTTCGAGAAGAAAATGGAAAAAATACAGTGAAATTTTATCCAGATGAGGAAGTGCTCATTCAGGATATTGCGAAAGCATATCGCACTGTGATCAAAGAACTTTATGAAGCAGGCTGCAGAAATATTCAATTTGACGATTGCACATGGGGTATGTTTTGTGATAAAAAATATTGGGAGGCAAGACAGCAGGATTGTGTTACAATAGAAAGCGAGGCAGAAAAATATCTTCGCCTGAACAACCTTGCGATTGAGGGAAGACCAGAGGATCTTGTGATTACAACTCATGTATGCCGGGGAAACTACCATTCTACCTGGGCATCATCAGGCGGGTATGAGCCAGTGGCAAAATATCTGTTTGCAAATGAGAACGTGGACGCATATTATCTGGAGTTTGACGATGAGCCGCTTAGATTTGTTTCAGATGATAAAAAAGTTGTTCTTGGGCTTATTACAACAAAATCACCGGTTCTTGAGAGCGAAGAGCTAATCAAAGAAAGAATTCGGCAGGCGGCTGAGTATGTACCGCTGGAACGTCTGTACCTCAGTCCTCAGTGTGGATTTGCATCGTGTGAGATCGGAAATAAACTGACCGAGGAGGAGCAGTGGGCAAAGCTTGCGCTTGTTAAGAAGATTGCCTCAGCAACTTGGAAAGAATAGAAAATTGAAAGAAGTGGTACTGTGAAACGATCAAGACAAATGTCGGAGTCCATTCGGCTTGGAATTATACTTGCGCTTTCGGGAGGGTTTATGGATGCCTATTCCTATATGTGCAGAGGAAAGGTATTTGCGAATGCCCAGACGGGAAATATCTTATTATTTGGTATCTATATGTCGGAAAGACAGTGGGATATGGCAATCAGGTATTTAATTCCGGTCATTGCATTTGTGACCGGAATCGGAGTTGCAGATCTTGTCCGAATGAAGATTAAAGAAAAAAGTATTTTCCACTGGAGACAGCTGTCGGTGTTAAGTGAAGCAGTTGTATTATTTGTAGTCTGTTTCATACCGCAAAAGTTCAATCTTCCGGCAAATAGTCTGACGTCACTTGCCTGTGGGATACAGGTTGAGAGTTTCCGGAAGATACATGGAAATGGAATTGCGACGACGATGTGTATTGGAAACCTGCGCAGCGCGACACAGCAGATGTGTGAGTATTTGGGCTCGAAAAGAAAAGAGCATCTCAAAAAAGGGTTTTTATATTACGGAATTATTTTTTGTTTTGTAATGGGGGCAGTTTTGGGGAATATCTGTGTGAAATACTTGTCTGAAAAAGCATTGATAGTCTGTGTGGTGATGTTAGGTATGGCGTTTGTCATGATGTTCATAGATGGAGAAAAGCAATAAAAATGCCGGCGTTTGCCGGCGTCTTTATTTTACATGTCTTTTAATCGCTTCAAAGCTTTCTGCACTGATCACGTGTTCCATACGGCAGGCGTCTTCGTTCGCTGTCTCTTCCGACACGCCGAGGCGAATCAACCAATCGGACAAAAGACGGTGCCGTTCATAGATCATCTCTGCTATTTCACGTCCGGATTCTGTTAGATATATAAATCCGGCATCTGTGACTGTAATATGATTCTTTTCACGCAGGTTTTTCATTGCAACGCTTACACTTGATTTTTTAAAATCCAATTCGTTTGCGATATCTACAGAACGGACAACCGGTAACTTTTTGCTCAACATTAAAATCGTCTCGAGATAATTCTCAGCGGATTCATTTACAAAAGGTTTCATAGGCTTCCCTCCTTCACTCTATTATGCATAGACATAATGCCTAACAGCATTATATCATATCCCTGTAAAGATTGCCATAATGGAAAAAAAATAGAGAAATTATATTGACATCTAATAAACGTTAGAGTATACTAACCATGTGAAATGAAATTGTTTATCATTATCAGAAAGAAGAGGTGTGTATGATGCCGTTAACGATGGTGAATCCAGGAGAAGAAAATGTAATTAAAAAAGTCGGTGGAAAAGAAGAGACAAGACGATTTTTAGAAAATCTTGGCTTTGTTACCGGCGGAGTAGTTACCGTAATCTCTGAAATCGGAGGTAACATGATTGTGAATGTGAAAGATTCCAGAGTTGCGATTGGGAAAGATATGGCAAACAAGATTATGGTTTAGTGATGAAAGAGGGCGAAAAGAGATGAAAACGTTAAAGGAGGTAGCCTGCGGTAAGACCGTCAAGGTAAAGAAACTGACTGGTGAGGGACCGGTGAAGCGAAGAATCATGGATATGGGGATCACAAAAGGAGTAGAGATTTTTGTGAGAAAAGTAGCGCCGCTTGGTGATCCGGTGGAAGTAACAGTAAGAGGATATGAATTGTCGTTGAGAAAAGCAGATGCTGAGATGATAGAGGTAGAATAATTTTTTTTAGCAAATGGTTAGTTGAAACTAATAAAAACAAGATTCGACAAACATAAAAAAGGAGAGAGAAGATGTCAGTAAAGATAGCACTAGCAGGTAACCCAAACTGCGGAAAAACAACGTTGTTCAATGCTCTGACTGGTTCAAACCAATTTGTAGGAAACTGGCCTGGAGTAACAGTAGAAAAAAAAGAAGGAAAACTGAAAGGTCATAAAGATGTTATTATCATGGACCTTCCGGGAATTTATTCTTTGTCACCATATACATTAGAGGAAGTAGTGGCGAGAAACTATTTGATTGGCGAGAGACCTGACGCCATTATTAATATCGTAGATGGTACAAATATTGAGCGAAACTTATATTTGTCCACACAATTGATGGAACTTGGCATTCCGGTAATTATGGCAGTCAACATGGTAGATGTACTGCAAAAGAACGGAGACAAGATCTATACAGATAAGCTGAGCAAAGAGCTTGGCTGTGAAGTTGTCGAGATTTCAGCATTAAAAGGAACAGGAATTCAGAAAGCTGCGGAGAAGGCAGTAGGGCTTGCGCAGAAGAAAAAAGCGATGACGCCGGTACATGCATTCTCAGAAGATGCTGAAAATACGATTAAGACAGTTGAAAACATGCTGACGGGAACTGTTCCGGAAGAACAGAAGAGATTCTTTGCAATCAAGCTGTTGGAAAAAGATGATAAAATTCAGGCACAGATGAAATCTGTTCCGGATGTATCCGCAGAGATTCAAAAAATGGAAGAATTGTTTGACGATGACACAGAAAGTATCATTACAAATGAGAGATACGTATATATTTCTTCTATTATTCATGACTGTGTCAAGAGGAATAAACAGAATAAGATGACAACATCAGATAAGATCGACCATATCGTGACGAACAGATGGCTTGCGCTTCCGATCTTTGCGGCGGTTATGTTCCTTGTATATTATATTTCGGTCACAACGGTTGGAACTTGGGTGACAGATTGGACTAATGATGTATTGTTCGGAGAAATCATTCCGCCTGCGATTGAAAAATTCCTGGTCGGTATCGGCTGTGCAGGATGGCTTCAGGGATTGATTCTTGACGGTATTGTGGCTGGTGTAGGAGCAGTTCTTGGTTTTGTACCTCAGATGCTTGTGTTATTCTTGTTTCTTGCATTTTTGGAAGCGTGTGGATATATGGCGAGAGTTGCGTTTATCATGGATAGAATTTTCCGCAAATTTGGACTTTCCGGAAAATCATTTATCCCGATGCTGATCGGAAGCGGATGTGGTGTTCCGGGTATCATGGCGTCGAGAACGATTGAAAATGACCGTGACCGTAAGATGACAATCATGACAACAACATTTATTCCATGTGGAGCAAACCTTCCGATCATTGCATTGATTGCGGGAGCGTTGTTCGATGGCGCATGGTGGGTTGCACCAAGTGCTTACTTTGTTGGAATCGCAGCAATCATCTGTTCCGGTATCATTTTAAAGAAAACAAAGATGTTTGCGGGAGATCCGGCACCGTTTGTAATGGAACTTCCGGCGTATCACTGGCCAACAGTTGGAAACGTACTTAGAAGTATGTGGGAAAGAGGCTGGTCATTTATCAAAAAAGCAGGTACAATTATTCTGTTATCTACAATTGTATTGTGGTTCTTGATGAACTTTGGATGGGGTGACGGTACATTTGGTATGTTGGAGGCAGAACAATTGAACGACAGTATTTTAGCTCACATCGGAAGTGTGATTGCACCGATCTTTGTACCTCTTGGATGGGGCGACTGGAAAATGGCAGTTGCGGCAGTTACAGGATTGATTGCTAAAGAAAATGTAGTTGGTACATTTGGTATTTTATTTGGATTTGCGGAGGTAAATGCAGACAACGGTATCGAGATCTGGGGACAGCTTGCAGGAAGTATGACAGCGGTTGCGGCTTACTCATTCTTAGTGTTCAACCTTCTTTGTGCGCCTTGCTTTGCGGCGATGGGAGCGATTAAAAGAGAGATGAATAATGCAAAATGGTTCTGGTTTGCAATCGGATACCAGACAGGTCTTGCATACATTGTTTCACTTTGCATCTACCAGATTGGAACATTGATCAGCACCGGAACATTCGGCGCTGGAACTGTAGTAGCGTTTATATTAGTAATTGGGTTTATTTATCTGCTTGTCAGACCATACAAAGAAAGCAAGACATTAAATGTCAATATGAAAGGTATGGTAGGAGCAAGATAATTGACAGACCGATTGATTTTGAAATGGAGGCGGTAATATGGGAACAGCAGTTGTTGGCATTGCGTTAGCTGGAATCGTAGCACTGATTATCAGAAAAATGATTCGAGATAAGAAGAACGGAAAATCAATTCAATGTGGTGGAGACTGTAAACACTGTGGAGGACATTGTCACTAAAGATGAGGAGTGAGACTGGATGCAGAAGGAGGCTATCATTCAAAAACTGAAAGAACGAGGATGCAGAATTACAAAGCAGAGATTGATGTTGCTTGATATTATTATGGAGGAAGATTATTCCTGCTGTAAGGAAATCTATTACCGCGCATCGCAGTTAGATCCTCAGATTGGGATTGCGACGATATACAGAATGGTAAATACATTAGAGGAGATCGGAGCGATCAGCAGAAAAAACATGTATAGGATTTCGGATGTATGTGAGTGTGACGGTCAGAATGGATGTGTGATTGAGTTTGAAGATCATTCTGTGTGCCGGCTGTCATCAAACAAGCTTCAGTCGGTGATGCTTGCGGGACTGAAGGCATGCGGTTATGTGAATGAACAGAAAATTAAACACATTGCCTTGCAGCCATGCCCACATATGTAGGAGAAAAGGAGAATGACACAGTCTTGGAGTACTGGACGGTGGCATTCTCCTTTTTGCTGTAGAGAAAATAAATGATAAAATTTATCGATAGTGTAAAAAAAACTGGAATTTGTCGAATCATGGGAATATAATCAATGGATAAAATTATTCTAGGAGGTATTTATGATGTTAGATTGTTTAAAAGGTATCAATTTTAAGAAAACAGGTATTTTTGCAGCAGGTGTGTTATTTGGGACAGCAGGAATCAAGCTATTATCAAGCAAAGATGCAAAGAAACTTTATACAAATGGAACGGCAGCGGTGCTTAGAGCAAAAGAATGTGTCATGAAGACTGCAACTACTATTCAGGAGAATGCAGAAGACATCTACGAAGAGGCAAAAGCAATCAATGAAGAAAGAGCAGTAAAAGAAGAGCAGGAGTTTGAAGAGACACAGACAGAAGAAATTACGGAAGAAGCTGTGGAAGAGACAGTGGCAGAATAGAGGCGACAGCAAGTGAGATTTATCATAAAACATGAGATGAAAGGCAGAATGCGAATTCATCTTCTGCAAAACAGAATGACTTATGAGCAGGCAGATATTTTGCTGTATTTTTTAACCAACATGAAAACGGTTTCATCAGCGAAAGTGTATGAGCGCACGCAGGATGCTGTCATTCGCTATACCGGTGACCGAGAGGTCATTATAGAAGAAATGAAGAGATTTTCTTATGAAAAGACGGAGGTGCCGGCGGGACTTTTAGAAAATTCCGGCAGGGCGTTAAACGCTGCTTATCAGGAAAAGTTAATCAATAAAGTTTTGTTCCGGTATGCAAGAAAATGGTTTCTTCCATATCCGGTAAATGCCCTTTATACGGCGGCAATATCGTTAAAGTATATTTATAAGGGTTTAAAGGTGTTGTGTAAAGGAAAGATTGAAGTTCCGGTTCTTGACGCAACAGCGATTGGGGTTTCCATTTTACGAAATGATATTGATACGGCAGGTTCGGTCATGTTCCTGCTGGGAATCGGAGAAATTTTAGAAGAATGGACACATAAAAAATCAGTGGATGATCTTGCGAGAACAATGTCGTTGAATGTGGGGAAAGTATGGCTTAAACAGGGGGAACAAGACATTCTTGTTCCGGTGTCTGATATTCAGGCAGGAGATCAGGTTGTTGTACATATGGGAAATGTCATTCCGTTTGACGGCACAGTGGCAGATGGTGAGGCGATGGTCAATCAGGCGTCTCTTACCGGAGAATCTCTACCGGTAAGAAAAGTACAAGGAAGTTCTGCGTATGCAGGAACCGTGGTGGAAGAAGGCGAAGTGACGATTACGGTCAAAGCAGTGGGCGGCTCCAGCCGATTTGAAAAAATAGTCACAATGATCGAGGAGTCGGAGAAGCTGAAATCTGCATTGGAAGGCAAGGCGGAGCATCTGGCGGATAAACTTGTGCCGTATTCACTTGCGGGCACAGCGCTGACCTATCTTTTGACACGTAATATCACGAAAGCACTGTCCATATTGATGGTCGATTTTTCCTGTGCATTAAAGCTTGCGATGCCGATTTCTGTCCTTTCAGCGATTCGAGAAGCAGGCGTGCATAATATTACAGTAAAAGGCGGTAAGTTTTTAGAGGCAGCGGCAGAGGCGGATACGATTGTGTTCGACAAGACAGGAACACTCACAAAAGCAAAGCCTACTGTAGTGGATGTCGTTTCGTTCAATGGAGAAGATCCGGATGAACTACTTCGGATTGCAGCATGCATGGAAGAACATTTTCCGCATTCTATGGCAAAAGCAGTCGTGAACGCTGCCAAGAAGAAAAAATTGGATCATGAGGAAATGCATTCGAAAGTGGAATACATGGTTGCACACGGAATTTCCACGATGATCAATGAGAAAAAGGCAATTATCGGAAGCTATCATTTTGTCTTTGAGGATGAAAAATGTATGATCCCAGAGGGGAAAGAAGCGCTTTTTGCATCACTTCCGGTGGAATACTCTCATCTGTATCTTGCGATTGAAAAAGAATTGGCAGCAGTCATCTGCATTGAAGACCCTCTCCGAGAGGAGGCGGCAGATGTCATTGAAATACTGCGAGAATCAGGCATTTCAAAGATCGTGATGATGACAGGGGACAGCGAGCACACTGCGGCAGCGATTGCAAGAAGAGTCGGTGTAGATGAATATTATTCAGAAGTACTTCCGGAAGATAAGGCTGATTTTGTGGAAAAAGAAAAGGCAAAAGGCAGAAAAGTCATCATGATCGGAGATGGCATCAACGACTCACCGGCGCTTTCGGCTGCTGATGTAGGAGTCGCAATCAGTGACGGAGCAGAGCTTGCAAGAGAAATTGCGGACATTATGATTGGTGCAGAAAACTTATATGAACTTGTAATATTAAAGCAGTTGAGCGATGGACTGATGAAACGAATCAAAAGAAATTACCGATTTATTGTTACTTTTAATGCAGGACTGATTTTACTTGGGGTGAGTGGAATCTTACAGCCGACTACGTCAGCATTGTTCCATAATATGTCAACACTTGGAATCAGCCTGAAGAGTATGCAGGATTTGCTGTAGTCACATACCAGGAGGCGAAAAGATATGAAAAAACATAGATTTTGGGCATGGGCAATGATAGGATGCCTTTTTATGACACTGTACACAGGATATAAACACAAATAGTGGTGCAAGGGGGCTGTCGGTTAATCAATGTCAATAAGTTAAGATAATCTTGAAAGAGTGGGTAATACAAAAATGTATGCTCACTCTTTTTTTGTAATAAAATAGAAAAAACGCTTGACAAATCTTCAAAAATTTGCGGCGAAGCCACTTGAATATATTTTTTATTTAAGGAGGTTCCCGTATGTTTTATGACTCACCTACTATGTTAAAACAGAATCTGCTTCGCACAATCTCGAATATGCAGGAAGTATCTCAACTGTTTGTAAAGCAGCCCGAAAAAGACTTTTCTAGGAAACGGAAGATTTCTTTTGCAGACACGATCCGTTTTCTTTTGTCTATGAATGGAAACACGGTTCCAAAAGAATGGATGGATTATTGGGATTTTTATCCTGATATGCCCTCTGTTTCTGCCTTTTCACAGCAACGACAAAAGCTGCTCCCTGATGCAATGGATTTTCTATTCCATACTTTTACGGATTCCTTCTCAACTCTGAGTACTTACCGGGGATTTCGTTTAATTGCCTGTGACGGTTCAGACCTTGCCATCGCCTGCAATCCGAAAGACAAAGAGACCCATAGACGGCATAATTCTATCGAGCGAGGTGAAAAGGGGTATAACCAACTTCATTTAAATGCACTGTATGATCTGAAAAACCGCATTTATATAGATGCTGTCATACAACCCGGCCGTCATCCAAACGAG
>OGKB01000987.1_pt1 | contig 16791 bp, 14 predicted proteins | sample 1572351 | NCBI WGS metagenome assembly OGKB01 (sample SAMEA2582088, study PRJEB24529) | metagenome | biome: Human gut stool | place: China | collected 2011
CAGCTGCAGTCACTTGTGGTTGCATGTATTCCACTTCATGTGGGGCAACAAATTTGTCTAAAACTTTTGAATAATCAAATTTAATATGTGACATGATAATCCTCCATAATTTCTTCTTTACTATCATAACGCTTACCAGCAATTTTTTCAAGTTTTTATACTGAATTTCCTCAAATTTTATCAGAATTCAAACGTTTGCGTAAAAATGCTAAAATATAAAAAATCTGAAAGGACGAATAAAAACGGCTAGAGACTCTAACCGTTACAATTCATTTAATAAATACTCAAATAGTTCTAAATTGCCGTCTTCTTCATTGACCAAAAACTCTGGATGCCACTGCAAACCAATAATACGATGCTTGTCAATAGATTCAATCGCTTCCACCGTCTGGTCGCGAGGGTCCACCGCTGTCACACGGAAATTAGGTGCCAGGTCTTTGATGCTTTGACGATGGACTGAGTTGACCTGACTTTCTTTTCCAAACAACTTAGCCACCACGCTTCCTTCCACTGTCTCAATAGAATGAGAGGTTCCAAAAGGCAAGCCTTGCCAGTGGCCTTCAATTTCTTGGTGGAGAGTGCCGCCAAAAGCAACATTGACCAGCTGAACCCCACGACAGATTGCCATAATTGGTTTATTCTGACGGAGCGCTTCTTTCAGGAGAGCTAGTTCAAACTCATCGCGTACAAGGTTGTAATTATCGCTCTCAATGGTTTTTTTCTCTCCATAAAACTGAGGATGGACATTTTGCCCACCTGTCAAGATGAGTTTGTCAATCATTTCTACATAATCGCGCACAATGGACTCATCTCCTACAGGAATCACTAAAGGGAGACCTCCGACTTGACGAATGCTCTCTGCAAATTTACAGGATACAGATGAGTGAATGTTTTTCCCTTCTGCATCTACAGGACATAGATTTGCAGCAACTCCTACAACCGTTCTAGCCATGATGTGTCTCCTTTCGATTTTCTTGCGACAGTCTTATCTTATCACTCCAACCCTTTCCTGTCTAATATGTTTTTTTAAAGACCGTGATAAGTATTTTTTATGGGTTAAAAAATTGAATTAGGAATATAAAAAGTTCTAGTATTTGTACTAGAGCTCAGATGGGCTTCTTTTTTGCTATGATTTTTAACAAAAAAACTCTCGTTTTGCCAATAAAAAATGCTTGAAAGTTGGACAAGAAGGCTCTATAATGAGTTTAGGAAAAGAGGTAGGAAAAGTATGATTAGTGAAACGATTGCTCTGCTAAGGAAAAAGTCAGGTTATTCTCAGGAAAAATTAGCTGAAAAAGTAGGCGTATCTCGTCAGACTCTCAGTAAGTGGGAATTGGGCGACAGTTTACCGGATATTATTTCTTCAAGTCGTTTGGCAGAAATTTTTGATATCAGCTTAGATGAGTTGGTTAATGGGGATGTCCCTCCTTTTTCTGCTAAAGCCAAAGAAGGGAAGTATATTTTTGGAACGGTAACTGTTGGTGAAAAGGGACAAATCGTCATTCCTGCACGAGCGAGAAAAATTTTTAACATCCAAAAAGACGACAGCCTTATGGTTTTAGGTGATGTCAATCAAGGCTTGGCCTTGTTGAAGAGCGATCTTTTTATTCAAGCTTTTGAAGAAATGGGGTTAATGAAATGAAAAAATTAACTGGCTTTGGTCTTAGCTTTTCAGTGTTTATATTTTTCTTGAATTTGATAGGCTGCTATGATTTTGTCATGGTAATGACGCGTAACCAGACTTATTTTGCAGAACATTATAATTCAGCTATTATGGTTTACTTTAGCCATTATCCTGTTGTCTTTGTAATTGTGTGGTTTAGCCATTTGTTAGCTGCTACCTTGAGTCCGATTTTCTATTTTTTCAGAAGAAAATTAGCCCTTACTTTGGCTGGTCTTGCTTTCTGGGGAGATGCTCTGCTGATTCTATTGACCAGTCTTTTTAGGAATCGCATTCAGGTTTTTGGTTGGCAATTTTTCGTTGATTTGGTTGTTCTAGGATTGCTTGGCCTTTATTATCTGTATTTGCGTAAAATATTTCTTAGCACATCAGGAAAAATCTAGGATTTTAAAATAGTCCTAGGTGTTTTTTGGTTATTTATGTATATTGTCTATAAAGATTAATGGAATACGGCAAGAAAGTGAGAGAAGTGATTTTTAACTAAGAATCTGCTTCTGTCTCACTGCCTTTTTTGTTATAATAAGGTTTTGAAAGGAGAGAGTCTATGTGGCACATTTTAGGAAGTTATCCATTTTCCCAAGCAGGTTTGCACAAACGTTATGAACAAGCTAAGCAACTGCTTTTATGGGAAAGTGCGGGCTGGACTAGAGAGGATCTAAAGAACCTTGCTAAAAGAGATTTACAGCTATCTGATTTTTGCATAGGCTCTCAGGCTTTTAATCTCTTATGGCAAGATGCTTACGCTGCTCAAAAGCCATCATCACACTGAAAACCAATGGACGGAAAGCAAGTGATATTGAGGCATCCATCAATCAATAGTTGTCTCAAGTTCCCAGTCATCTCTTTAAGTTAATAACTTTTGATTGTGGGAAAGAATTTTCTAATTGGAAATCTATTTCGAATGCACATGACATTGATATTTCTTTGCAGATCCAGGATGTCCTGGTCAACGAGGTCTCAATGAACATGCTAATGGCTTATTAAGACGAAATGGATTACCGAAACAAATGGATTTTACGAATATTTCTCAAAATTATTTATCAGCTATAGCTGATAAAAGAAATAAAATTCCTAGAAAGTCTTTAAATTATCAATCACCATACCAAGTTTTTCTGAGTTACTTGAAAAAGTCTAACTTAATTTGACAATTTAGGGAGCAAGAAAAAGCTGCCCACAAGGACAACTTTTTTCTTATTCAAATACAAATTGATTGTGATAAAGTTCTGAGTAGAATCCACCTAATTTTAGGAGCTCATGGTGGTTACCACGTTCAATAACCTCTCCATCTTTGAGGACAATAATCTGATCGGCATTGAGGATGGTCTTGAGACGATGGGCAATGACAAAACTGGTTCGTCCTGCTACTACTGCCTCCATAGCATGTTGAATCTTGCTTTCAGTTACGGTATCGACATTGGAAGTCGCTTCATCTAGGATTAGGACTTGAGGATCTGTCATCAGGGTTCGAGCGATGGAAATCAATTGTTTCTGCCCAGTTGAGAAGATATTTTGCTCATCATCAATAAGGGTATCATACTTGTCAGGCAAGCTTTCGATGTAGTCATGAATATGAGTTGCCTTGGCAGCTGCTTCAACCATTTCCTGACTGGCATCTGGCACACCAAAGCGGATATTGTCTCGGATTGTTCCGCTAAACAAGACCGAATCCTGCAGGACAATCCCGACCTTGCTCCGCAGGCTATCCAAGTCATAGTCACGGATGTCTTTTCCATCAAAGCAAATGCTACCTGCATCCACATCGTAGAAACGATTGATGAGGTTCATGATAGTCGTTTTCCCTGAACCAGTTGGACCGACAACTGCTATCATCTGCCCCTTAGGAGCTGAAATGCTGACATCTTTCAAAATCGGCTTGTCTGGCACATAAGAGAAATCAATGTGACTGATTTCAACGCCTTCTCGAAATTCCGTAAAGGCTGGTGCATTTTGCGGACGAATCTCTTCTTCTGCATCAAACATTTCTTGGATACGATCCGCCCCAGTAAAGGCCAACTGGAGGCTCCCCCAACTCGCAGCCACCTGGATAATCGGCTGGTAGTACTGCTGAGAAAATTGGGTAAACATGACAATCAAACCTAGGGCCGTCGTTGTTTCGATACTTGGATCGTTCAGCAAGACCGCAGAACCTGCAAAAATAACGATGGCCGTATTGACCAAGCTCATCCCATTCATAACCGGAAAGAGGATGCCTGAGAACATTCTCCCTTTAAAGGTTGCCTTGCGCACGCGCTCATTTTGTTTAAGAAATCCTGCCATCATATCCTCTTGAATTCCTTGCACAATGACAGCTTTTTGACCTGAGATACTCTCATCCATATAGGCGTTGAGCTTCCCAACCTCTTTTTGCTGGAGATTAGTGTACTTGCGGGCCATTTTCACGATGAAGACCAGCATGAGAAAAGCCACTGGAGTGCTGGCTACTGTTATCAGGGCTAGCGTCACATTTCTTGAAAACATGACAAAAATCAAACCGATGTAAAGAGCAATATTACTCATAACCTGAACTAGACTTTCATTGAAGGCTTGAAGGATGTTATCTAAGTCACTAGTGAAGCGAGAAAGGATATCTCCATCCTGATGGCGGTCAAAGAAAGAAACCGTCAAACGGGAAAGTTTGCCAAAAAGGCCCTTACGCATCTCATTTGTCGACTCGGCAATCACACGGGTCATCAAGGTCATGTAAATCAAACTGGATACCACTAAGGCGAGGACAACCAGAGCTAGATTCAGCATCAGAGCTGACAAACTTTGCCAGGCTAGTTCTGAAGTCCCATTTTGATAAGCCAAAACCAGATTAGCGAGCTCCGTGACTGCTTGACCTGAAAAAACAGGAAAGAGGGCTTGGGCAATTGTCGCAATCGCAACCATCAGGATCACAATGACAAAGGAGAGCTTGTAAACTTTAAAATAATTCCAGAAAAATCGAACTGTTTTCATTTTATTCCTCCTTTCCCTTTTGTGTTTCGTAGATTTCACGGTAAACGGCATTGTTAGCTACCAAGTCTGCATGCCGTCCTTCTCCAATCAAACGTCCTTGGTCCAAGACCAAAATCTTGTCTGCATGGACGACTGAACTAATCTTTTGAGCGATGATAATGGTTGTCGTCCCTTTCAGGTCTTTGTTCAAAGCTTCCTGCACGAGTCTCTCTGACTTGGCATCCAAGGCCGAAGTCGAATCGTCAAAAATCAGGATACGGGGATTGCTGACAATCCCACGGGCAATGGACATCCGTTGTTTTTGCCCACCAGAAAAGTTGGTGCCTCGTTCTTCGACCGGACTCTCAAATTTGTTTTCCATGCGTCCGATAAATTCGCTGGCTTGGGCGATTCGTGCTGCACGTTCCAATTCGGACACACTGGCATTGCCTTTTCCTTGACGGAGATTATCAGCAATGGTCCCACTAAAGAGAATAGCACGTTGCAAGACGATGGAAACTGTTTTACGCAAGGTTCCTTCGCTGACATCTCGAATATCCTTACCACCAATTTTGATAGCCCCCTCCTGCGGATCAAACAGTCGTGGAATCAACTGAGCCAAGGTGGACTTCCCTGCTCCAGTAGCTCCAACCACACCGACCATCTGACCAGGCGCAATATCAAAAGTCACATTCTTCAGCATAGGCTCATCATCATTGGGATAGGTAAAGGTCACATTTTCAAAAGAGAGACTTCCTTCTAACTCTTCATCTGGGAGATCTTTAAAGGTCATCGCTGGCTCGGTTTCTAGAATTTCGCGGATACGACGCAAGGAAATCATGGCACGGCTGACAGAATTTCCCAAAAAACCAACCATGATGATAGTAAAGATAATCTGGCTGAGATAATTGATGAAGGAAGCAATCGAACCCACTACAGATGGATCTGACTGAGCCATGCCTGCCACCAACCAGATAGAGAGGAAGACCGCTCCATAGCCCACTAGCATCATAACGGGTTCTATAACTGAGAAGGCGTAGCCGATATAAAGATTTTGACCGAGAAGTTCATCTGAAACCTCGGTAAATTTGTTAAATTGTGCTTTTTCCTGTACAAAGGATTTGACCACGCGCACACCACGTAGATTTTCTTTGGCGATAGCATTGATCCGTTCAAGAAGAGTTTGAAACTTAGCAAATCGTGGCCCCATCATCCCCATCATGATGGCTGTTAGTGCAAAGATTAGGAGCACCATGAGGACAATCACCCACCAAAGTGATGGAAGAGTATGAACCGCCAAGATAAAGGAACCGATAAAGAGAAGAGGGAGACGGAAGAGGATTTGAAAAGCCATCATCACCACATTCTGAATTTGGTTGATATCATTGGTCATACGGACGACAAGATTACCCGCATTAAACTGCTCGATATTGGCATAAGAAAAGGTCTGAATCTTGCGAAAGGCGTCTTCCCGAAGATCCGAAGACACTCCTTGAGCAATGTAGGCTGCAAGCGTCACATTGACCCCACCTGCAACCAGACCGACTAGGGCTACTCCTATCAGCCAAGCGCCAATACTATAAATAGCCTCATTTTGCCCGGCCAACAAAGCCTCTAACACCTCTTGCAAATAGCGCGGTTGCAAGAGTGAACTCGCAACCATCAAGCCTGTCATCACTAGGGATGCCAAGGCCTGCCATCTATAGGTTTTTATTTTTTTAATGAGCATATTTCCTCCTAATAAAATAGATAAAGGGAGCGACATCCTGCGTCAGCTCCTTCTCATTCGGTCATATTGATGCTATTCTAGCAAAAAAGAGGCATCTTGTCAAAGAAGTCTCCTTGTTATAAATTAGTGCGCTTTCATCCACAGGTGATGCATGAAAAGGCTTTTTATGGTAAAATGAAAGGAAGAACTCTTACAAGGAGGAAAAGATGAAGAAACAAACCATCGCTGTCTTGGGTCCTGGTTCTTGGGGAACTGCCCTTTCGCAGGTCCTAAACGACAATGGACACGAAGTTCGAATTTGGGGAAATATTTCTGACCAAATTGATGAAATCAATAACCAACACACAAACAAACGCTACTTTAAAGATATTCTACTCGACGAAAAAATTAAAGCCTATCATGACTTGGAAGAAACACTAAAGGATGTGGATGCTGTTTTATTTGTGGTCCCAACAAAAGTAACGAGACTGGTTGCCCAACAAGTAGCAAAGGTGCTCGATCACAAGGTTATCATCATGCATGCCTCCAAAGGATTGGAACCAGATAGCCACAAACGTCTATCAACCATTCTTGAAGAGGAAATCCCAGCTGACCTTCGCAGTGATATCGTCGTTGTTTCAGGACCGAGCCATGCTGAGGAAACTATTGTACGGGATATTACCTTGATCACAGCAGCCTCTAAAGACCTCGAAACTGCTCAGTACGTCCAAAATCTCTTTAGCAATCACTACTTCCGCCTCTATACAAATACGGACGTTATCGGGGTTGAAACCGCTGGTGCTCTTAAAAACATCATCGCAGTTGGTGCTGGTGCATTACATGGACTAGGGTTTGGCGACAATGCCAAGGCGGCTATCATTGCCCGTGGCTTGGCAGAAATCACCCGTCTAGGAGTCGCTCTTGGGGCAAATCCTCTAACTTATAGCGGGCTTTCTGGAGTTGGGGATTTGATTGTAACGGGGACATCTGTCCACTCTCGTAACTGGAGAGCCGGTGACGCTCTCGGCCGTGGAGAATCCCTAGCAGACATCGAAGCCAACATGGGTATGGTCATTGAAGGAATTTCAACAACTCGAGCAGCTTACGAACTGGCTCAGGAATTGGGTGTCTACATGCCGATCACACAGGCTATTTACCGAGTTATCTACGAAGGTGTCAATATCAAAGAAGCCATCAGTGACATCATGAACAATGAATTTAAAGCAGAAAACGAATGGTCTTAGACCCTTATAGAAAGGAACATTTATGAAACAACAAGTCAGAAAAGCAGTCATCCCTGCCGCTGGATTGGGAACTCGCTTCCTCCCAGCAACTAAGGCCTTGGCCAAGGAAATGTTGCCAATCGTAGACAAGCCAACTATCCAGTTTATCGTTGAAGAAGCTCTCAAATCTGGTATCGAAGACATTTTGGTTGTTACGGGTAAGTCAAAACGTTCTATTGAGGACCATTTCGACTCAAACTTCGAATTGGAATACAACCTCAAAGAAAAAGGGAAAACAGATCTTTTAAAGCTAGTTGATGAAACAACTGGCATGCGCCTGCATTTTATCCGCCAAACTCATCCACGCGGTCTCGGAGATGCTGTTTTACAAGCCAAGGCTTTCGTCGGAAATGAACCTTTTGTCGTTATGCTTGGTGATGACTTGATGGATATCACCAACGAAAAGGCTGTTCCGCTTACCAAACAACTCATGGATGACTACGAGCGTACCCATGCGTCTACTATCGCTGTCATGCCAGTTCCTCATGACGAAGTATCTGCCTATGGGGTGATTGCTCCACAGGGCGAAGGAAAAGACGGCCTTTACAGCGTTGAAACCTTCGTTGAAAAACCAGCTCCAGAGGACGCTCCTAGCGACCTTGCTATTATTGGCCGCTACCTCCTCACACCTGAAATTTTCCAAATCCTCGAAAACCAAGCTCCAGGTGCAGGAAATGAAATTCAGCTGACAGATGCAATCGATACCCTCAATAAAACACAACGTGTATTTGCTCGTGAGTTCAAAGGGGCTCGTTACGATGTCGGGGACAAGTTTGGCTTTATGAAAACCTCCATCGACTACGCTCTCAAACACCCACAAGTCAAAGACGACTTGAAAGACTACCTCATCCAACTTGGAAAAGAACTGGCTGGGGGGGAATAGAAGAAAAACAAAGCTCTTAAATAAGGGCTTTGTTGTTTTGTTGAAGCTTGCAATAAAAAAGCCATCTTTACAGATGACTTATTAGCAACTGAATCGGCACTCGCTTTTTCAAGTTGTGCACGGACAAAGTCTTATTTTAACTTGCTGTGTTGTTTCGAATGGTTCCAAAACTTTTTTGTATGATATAACAGAATATTTTAAAAATGAAGGGGGTTTCTATGGAGATTGATGTGTTTTTTGATTATTATTTAAAATCACTTAGGTTTTATTTTGGTGATAGGTGTAAGGATATTGGATTTATAAAGTTTTTCAAAGATGAAAACAATAGTTTCATTACCATAGAGGATTATGTTTTAGAAGCATTAGTAATATTGTCAAATATTTTGAGTAAGGAGAGGATTGTGTTTTCTTGTGGATTTATTCATAGCAAGGGGGTAGTTACTGGAGTAGAAGTATGTATGAATGTATTAGAGTTAGAAAAGTTAAATAATTTGTATAAGATATAGTTTTGAAGAATATTAAAAAACATTAGGTAAACTGTCTATGTAGGATGTGCGGAGTTGATAGTATCAATATTTCCTAGTTATAGAGCTGTGTTGTTTCGAATGGTTACAATCTACATAAAAAGCTACTCATTTTTTGAGTAGCTTTTTAACTATTCCCCCTTACACATAACTCATTCCTTTGTAGAAAAGGAAAATGGCAAGTGCGACAAAAAGTAGGGTTGCTCCGATTCGCTGGCTGGTACTAAACATCCTTTTTTCCCATTTGACTGGAAAAATGACTGCTAAAAAGGCACCGCCTACTGCGCCTCCAATATGCCCTGCTAGGCTGATTCCTGGAATTAGAACACTTCCAATGATATTTATCACGAAAAGCGTCAGGTAGGATTGCCCTAACTGCTGGATATAGGGGCTGCGAGTCGCGTAGCGCAAAACGATAATCGCAGCAAATAGTCCATAGAGGGAGGTGGATGCTCCTGCTGCTAGGACTTTCGGTGTGAAAGCAAACACAAAGAGATTGCCCATCATTCCTGATAAGAGATAGAGAAAAAAGAACTGCTTGGAGCCGAAAATCTCCTCCACCTGTCCTCCAAGAAAGTAGAGAGAAAGCATATTGACGATAAAATGCTCCCAACCTATATGCACAAATATAGCCAAAAAAAGGCGCCATAGCTGCTCAGGGAACAGGCGAATGATCGGTCCGTACATAGCTCCAAACTGAAACAGAGTTTTTGTCTGATCAAAGTTGATACCCGTAGTAATCAGCATCAGTAAAAATACAAAGCCAGTCACTAGGAGGAAAAAACTAGTCACAGGGTGACGTTTATCAAAGATTTCCTTCATAGATCAATACCTCCTGAACGGGAATATCGTGGCTATCTGGATTAAATGTCTGGATTTGACAAGGATAGATTGTACTCATGGTCTGACCAGCAAAATTCTCCAGATAGCGGTCGTAATATCCAATCCGATACCCCTCTCTTGTAAAAGCCAAGCCAGGAACATGAATCAAATCAATCTGAGAGGCATCCACCACTTTTAAGTCCCCTTGGGGCTCCAGTAAACCAAAGGAAGTTTTTTTCAACTGCTGCGGATCGTAGACCACAAACTCCATACGCCCCTTGGGATAGGTTTTGGGTATCAAAACTTTTTTGCCGTCCTTCAGCACCTGGTCAATAAGTCCCTGCGTTTGAAACTCATGCGGAAAAGAGAGGTAGGTTGCGACGACCTTAGCCTCGTGGTAAACAGGATGATTCAAAAATCGTTCGGTTAAAGCTTGATCCATAGCAATTTTTTGCTTCTGAGGAACAGCCTTCATTTCTTGCAAGACTTGCTTGCGTAATTTCGATTTCATAGATAAGCCCTCTACTCTGCTGCCTTCTTTTGAAGAAAGCTAGAGACCGCATCCACTCCAATAGCTAAGGCTTCTTCCTTGGGGCTCATCTGAGGATGGTGCAGGGCGTAAGGACTATCGATACCTAACCAAAACATAACGCCGTCTACCTTCGAAAGGAGATAACCAAAATCTTCACCTGTCATAGCAGGCTCGATATCAATCAACTCGATTCCGTCTTTTTCTCCAAAGAAGTCCATCAGTTCACGCGCCAAGGCTGGATTATTCTCAACAGGTAGGTAGCCCCCTTGTTTGAGTTCGATTTCGACTTCCATATCAAAGGCTGCTGCAACACCTTCTGCTACTGTCTTGACTCTTTTTTGTACTAATAGGCTCATGTCCTGAGTCAAGGCGCGAATGGTTCCGTGTAAAAATGCTGTGTCTGTAATGACATTGTTGGTTGTTCCAGCTTGGAAAAGACCAAATGTCACCACTGCTCCCTCGATTGGATTGACATTGCGGCTGACAACTGACTGTACTTGGGTTACAAAGTAACTAGCAGCCACCAAGGCGTCATTGGCCTCATGCGGAAAAGCTGCGTGTCCTCCTTTTCCTTTGAAACGAATCTTCACCTCACAAGTCCCTGCAAAGAGTGTATGAGTATTGGTCGCGATCTGTCCGACCTTCAAATCTGGACGAACATGAAGGCCATAGAACTGGTCTGGTAGCCAGTCCCCAAAAGCACCATCCTCATACATGAGCATACCACCGGCTTCATTCTCCTCAGCAGGCTGAAATAGGAAGAGCAGATTATTCTTGGGTTGCTCCTCAAGGGAGCGCTCAAGACAGCCTAAGGCAATAGTCATATGAAAATCATGGCCACAAGCATGCATGCGACCTTGATGTTGAGAAGCAAAAGGCAGGCCTGTTTGTTCGACGATAGGCAGGCCATCAATATCTGTCCGCCAACCAATGGTCCGCTCAGGCTGACTTCCCTGCAAATATACCAAAATTCCTGTTCGCCAAGTATGAACTTGAACAAAGTCCTTGCCCGCAATCAATTTCTCAATCACATCCAGCAAATAAGCCTGAGTCTCGAACTCCTCCAAGCCAATCTCTGGAATCTGGTGTAAATCTCGTCTAGTCTGAATCAAATCTAACATCTATCTGTCCTCCGATATAGCAGAAAGAGGCTGGAAAAAGGGTTCCGCCTCTTTTTTACTTTTACAATTACAAGGTACGAAGCGCATCCTCTAGCGCTGTTTTTTGTTGGGTTTGGGCATCAATCTCTTTGATGATACGAGCTGGAACACCTGCTACTACAACGTTTTCTGGAACATCTTGGGTAACAATAGCTCCTGCTGCAACAACTGAACCACTACCGATTTGGACTCCTTCAATAACCACTGCATTGGCACCGATAAGAACATTGTCTCCGACGCGGACTGGTTCAGCACTAGCTGGCTCAATCACACCTGCCAAAACTGCCCCTGCACCAACGTGGCTATTTTTTCCAACGATGGCACGGCCACCAAGGATGGCCCCCATATCAATCATGGTTCCTGCACCGATTTCAGCACCGATATTGATAACTGCTCCCATCATGATAACAGCATTGTCACCAATTTCAACTTGGTCACGGATAATCGCACCTGGCTCGATACGAGCGTTGATAGCACGTTTATCTAGCAAAGGAACTGCAGAATTACGAGCATCTTGCTCGACAACATAATCTTGATTTTCTACCAAACCTTCAAGAAGCGGAGCGATATCCTTCCAGTCTCCGAATAAAACATTTCCTAGTTTAACAACAGAGCTTGGTACAGCAGTTGCGAGTTCTCCCTCAAAGGTTACTTTGACACTGGTTTTCTTTTCAGCATTGGCGATAAATTGGATAATCTCTTGAGCGTTCATTTTTGTAGCAGTCATAGGCGCCTCCTGGTTCGTTATAATGATACCTATTCTACCAAAAAAGGCTTCAAATTTGAAGCCTCAACTATCAAATAAGCATCTTTACTTGGCTTGTTTTGCTTCTTCTACAGATAAGAAAATCATCGGAACGATAATCAACACCATAGCTAAGGCCAAAAAAACATCCATGACCAATCCCAGAAAAAGAACACTTAATAGAGCTGAAGAGAGAGGCTCGCTAGCGCTCACTACAGAGACAACGAGAGGGGAAACGAGAGAGACAGCCTTCATAGACAGGAAAAAGGCAAAAGCAGTACCAAACACGGCAATCGTCAGACAGATCAGCACACTTACCAGATCCACTTGAAAACTTATCCGATAAATAGGGTAAAGGAAATTACTAAAGAGTCCTGCCAGAATCATCCCCCAACCAACAGTCGGAACGAAACCATAGCGCCGTGCAAAACGCTGAGGTAGGATAACATTAAACATGACCCCTACCGCACTGAGCAAACCGGTCACTAGAGCCAAAGGTGTCATGGACAACTGGGACAAGTCCCCTTTTGTAGCCATCAAAAAAACACCTAGCATGGCAATCAAAACATAGAAAACAGCTGTAATCGAAGCCTTCTTCTGGTAAATGATTCGATTGTAAAACAGGATAAAAACAGGGCTGATAAATTGCAAAATAGTCGCCGTCGTCGCATTCGAATACTCAACACAGAGATAGAAGAAAAACTGCACAGAAAAAATACCTAGAATAGCATAGGCTAAAAAAGGTAGATAATTTTTCTTATCACGCCAGATGTCCAATAATCGAGTGCGCAACTGAAAGGCCGATAAGCCTAAAACCAAACTCCCCGCTACCAGTAAACGCATAGAAGTAATCCATCCAGAAGACACTGGATAATGAGTGAAAAAATACTCTCCTAAAATCCCACAGATCCCCCAGATTAGGCCTGAGAGTAGCGAATATAATGTTCCCTTAACAATCTTTTTCTGATAATGATTCATATTATTATTGTAACACGAAACCAACAAAGAAAAAAGTAGCAACAAGGTCAAAATTAAGATAACCTTGCTGCTACTCTATCTTAACGATTAAATAGACGTGAACGTCCTGAAGAGCCACTCTGAGTATTTCCACTCGAACTTGTTGTTCCCGAACCGCTACTTGAGCTTGGAGGAGTTACTGCAGGAATGCTTCCTAGAATATTCTTCCAAGCATTCTGATAATCTGCATCGCTTCCTCCAATAGCGAAGCGGTAGGCGGTTACTGGCGCCCCTTCTTTAGTAGCCCAGTAACTTGTTACGGTAGAACCGGAAACGTTAACTTCTTTGCCATTAATTGAAACCTTGCCCGGCTTCTCCCCTGTCGACTTGAGAACTTGTGACTTGGTCACACTTGAGTCAAGATTAAAGCGCTCATTCCCCCAAATTCCAGGTTTTGCTTGTTGAATAGCATTAACCAAGTGGGCCATATAGTTGGCATTGCGGTAGTGGCCCGCCCCTTTGGCTAGCGGGCGGTTGTCATCGTGACCTAGCCAGCCACCCAAGGTCAAGCGAGGCGTAGAAAGCATAAGCCACATGTTTTCATCTTCATTGGTTGTACCAGTTTTTCCAATCCAGTCGGCGCTAGCGAGGCTTGGATTGATGGTAGCCAAGTCTGTCTGGAAACTTGAGGTAATCCGAGATGAAATAACATCGCGAAGCAAACTTTGCATAATGGTCGCTGTGGCTTTTGAGTAAACTTGGACAGGTTTATCTTTATGTTCATAAACCACTCGACCATCTGTTGACTCGATCTTCGCGATCATGTGTTTCTTATGGTAAACTCCGTTGTTGGCCAGAGTCTGATATCCGTTAGTATGCTGAGCAACTGTAACGTCAATTCCTCCGCCCATCGGTAAACTCTCAATACCATATTCTGGGATTTCGTAACCCATTTTTTCCATATAGCCTTTAACATCAACACCCTTCTCTCGAAGTGTACGATAAGTCCAGTAGGCTGGGATATTCCATGAGTAGTTAAGGGCCTCCCCTAACGTCATCATGCCCGTACCAGGACTATTGACATACATGATGGGATTGCCGTTTGAAAAGTTGGTTGGATAGTTTGATAAGATACTTGCACTTCCCATCAGACCTTGGTCAATGGCAATACTGTAAGCCAATATCGGCTTAGTAGTCGAAGCAGGAGAACGTTTTGTGTCGATAGCGTGGTTATTCTGATTTTTTTGATAATTGCGACCACCGACAAATCCAAGAATAGCTCCCGTTTGGTTGTCCATGAGGACATTCCCCACCTCAGGCTGGCCTGTCGAATCATCTAGCAGATAGCCGTAGGTTGCCACCGCATTTTGCATCGCAGCATGAACATTTTTATTGATAGTTGTCGTAATCTTATACCCACCATTTTCAATTTCCTTAGTCGCTAAATCACGATAAGCTTTCTGGATGGATTCATTCTTTTGCTCTTGTACAGAAACATTATCTCTCTGAATCAGGTAGTCATACATTCGATCAGTAGCTTCTGCCAAGGTTGCGAAGTAGAGATAGTCACGCGAAGTACCACTGACACTACCAGATGGTAAGAAGTCTTTCTTAAAGTCATAATCTTTGTACTTATCGTAATCTTCCTGACTTAGAGCCCCTGTCCGGTACATATTATAGAGAACATCTCTAGCCCGTTTGACCCCCAGAGCCAAATCCTCCTCGCTCTTCATACTACCGTCAGATTCATAAGGGGAGTAACTAATTGGACTCTGTGGCAATCCTGCGATAAAGGCTGCTTGAGGGACCGTTAAATCCGAAGCCTTAACCCCAAAGATCCCTTCTGCAGCCTGCTGGGCACCTGCAATATTCTGACCTTTGTGATTGCGACCAAACGGAGCTATGTTGAGGTAGGTTGTTAAAATCTCATCCTTACCCATAGCCCGCTCTAAAGCTAGAGCATCAATGATTTCTTTGGCCTTACGAGCTAGAGTTGGAGCATCCCCCACCACTTGCTGCTTGATAACCTGCTGAGTCAAGGTCGAACCACCACTGGATGACCCCAGACCAACAAAAGTTCCCAAGGTCGCACGAATAACGGCCTTAGGCACAACTCCCTTGTGCTCGTTGAAATTCTCGTCTTCTGTCGCAATGATAGCCTTTTTAAGATTATCCGAAATAGCACCTGAAGCGACTGAAGTGCGCAACAAATCGCCCTCGATCGAGGCAATGGTACTGCCGTCAGAATAAGTGATTTCTGAGATAGAGGCAATATCCTTCACTTGCCTGACCAACTCTTCTGCTTGAGGGACTTGGGCCTTATCAAATAGGGCAACTCCATAACCCATAGCCACCCCAGCACCAAACAGTCCACCGATAAAACCTAGGATAAAGAGAGTATTAAAGACTATTTTAAACCCACTCAAAACCCTAGCAAAATTAGATCCTGCCCTTCTAACTTTATCAAAAGAGGTCGCCTTTTTATCGATTTTCTTATCTGCTTGTCTTTGTTTCCATTTAGTAGTTAGCCGCTGGAAAAAATGCAGCATTTTTGTTTTTAATTCATTAATTCTTTCTTTCATGAATGTCCTCGCTTTCTCTATTATACCATAAAAGGAAAACTTTCAATAAAATAGCCACTTTCTTCCCTATTCCACTAGGCTATTAATCAAGTTTGTGATACAATAGGTAGAAACAATATTTTATAAAGGAGAAAAGACACATGCACATTTTTGATGAGCTAAAAGAGCGTGGTTTGATTTTTCAAACGACTGATGAAGAAGCTTTGCGCAAAGCCCTAGAAGAAGGTCAAGTTTCTTATTATACTGGCTACGATCCAACTGCTGACAGCCTTCACCTAGGCCACCTTGTCGCAATCTTGACAAGTCGTCGTTTGCAGTTAGCAGGTCACAAACCTTATGCGCTCGTTGGCGGTGCTACAGGTCTCATCGGAGATCCGTCCTTCAAAGATGCTGAACGTAGTCTCCAAACAAAAGACACAGTAGATGGCTGGGTCAAGTCTATCCAAGGACAACTTTCTCGCTTTCTTGACTTTGAAAACGGTGAAAATAAAGCTGTCATGGTCAACAACTACGACTGGTTTGGCAGCATCAGCTTCATTGACTTCCTCCGTGATGTCGGAAAATACTTTACCGTCAACTACATGATGAGCAAGGAGTCTGTGAAGAAACGGATCGAAACAGGGATTTCTTACACTGAGTTTGCTTACCAAATCATGCAAGGGTATGACTTCTACGTCCTTAACCAAGAGCACAACGTAACCCTTCAAATCGGTGGCTCTGACCAGTGGGGGAATATGACAGCTGGTACCGAATTGCTTCGTCGGAAGGCTGACAATACTGGCCACGTTATCACAGTGCCACTCATTACAGATGCAACTGGTAAGAAATTTGGTAAATCAGAAGGGAACGCAGTCTGGCTCAACCCTGAAAAGACTTCTCCATACGAAATGTACCAATTCTGGATGAATGTCATGGACGCTGACGCTGTTCGCTTCTTGAAAATCTTTACTTTCTTGTCACTAGATGAGATTGAAGAC
>OGKB01000994.1_pt1 | contig 16720 bp, 13 predicted proteins | sample 1572351 | NCBI WGS metagenome assembly OGKB01 (sample SAMEA2582088, study PRJEB24529) | metagenome | biome: Human gut stool | place: China | collected 2011
TTGCTTGAAGCAATCAAAAACTCATCTACTGAATTAAGTGATGTAATTGCAGTAGTATCAGATGCGGGGATTCTATGCCATCCTGAAAATACGAGTTACTCAGTTATGTCTATAGTGAATAATTCTATATCGTTAAAAGAATGGATTGATTGTCGAGATAATTTACTAAAATTTTGCGAAGATTATCTCGGAGAATCACCTTTCGAATCATTTTCGTACTATTCTGGTTTAATTATTCAAGCGAGTTTAAATCTTATTATTTGTATATTAAATAGTTATTCAAAATTTGTTCAAAACAATACTATTCATGGAGATTTAAATCCTAATAATATCCTTGTAAGAGACAGTTTTTTCAGTACAGAATTACAACAAAGCTTGGTGGAGTATTTTAACTATACAAAAGAAGAAAGAAATTCGTTAGAGCTCCTGGATCCCTCAATTAATAGTATTATAGACAATCTTAATTCTATTCGGAGTAGAATTTCACCAGGTACAGTAAGCTCTAGTATCTACGATGTAAAATTTATCGATTTAGGAACGAGTCAGCTAGAAACAACTACTAGAGAATTAGGTGAACAAAGAGATGTACATTTTATACTTGATAGTACAAGAAAACTTCTAAAACCTTACTTTACTGGAACATCTTTATTGAGATTTATTAATTTAGAGAATGTTAATGGAGAGTTATTGTTTTCATTTGATGATCCAGATTTTGATGAGATGTTATCGAATGCTTTTGAAGAGAAGTATGGTATTTCAAATGCAGTTCATAATGGTAGATTAACTGAAGATGCTATTAAACAATTGGAAGGTATGACAGAAATTTCTAATAAAATCGGCCTTCCTCCTATAGGGAAATGTGGTTTTATATTTTATACAGGAAACAAATTGTTTGAGTATTTAGTCAATGAATTGCTATCTCCGTATCCTATTTTTGTAGATAATGAAACATACGATTCTTCTAGATATGATGGTATTCTTGATGATGATTTTCTTAATGAATTTATGTTTCTTCAAAAATATATATATCAGGGGAATTCTCCTTCATCTATGGTTGCCGGAGATATATTGAGATTAGTAGCATTACTTGTTATTTTACTAGGTTATATACATCAAGATAATAGAGCTACAAAAAGTGAAATAAATGAATTAAACAGTTTAATTTCGCCCTCTCCTTTAAACGAATCAGTTAAAGTTGATATCCGCATTTTAGATAACTCAATTTTTGATGCTAAATTTATAGAAACATGGGAAAAGTTAATGGTTTCACAAAATAAATATTTATCATTAGGAGTTTTGATACGGTGGGAAGAATTATGGAATCACCTTGAAAGTGTCTTTCGTAGTGAAGATGGTGCATCTGCTGAGATATTTAGTTCTATTAAATTACAAGGAGAGGAGTTCCTATTTAATCATTAAAAAGTTTGAAAAGTGTTTAATTATCAATTTGAATTTTAAGACCAAATGAAAATATAAATTTATCTTAGAGTTTTAGTTTCCATTTATATGTTCCTGTTATTTTGTTATAAATCGAGTAGTGAAATTGGTTATATAGCTCCTATAGAAATTCCTTGTGGGAAAAAGGGAAATGTGTAACTGATATCATATTAAAAGGTTATAATGTGTAAATTCTATCACTATCTTTTATTGTAATGAACTTTCAAATTAGTTAAATTTTATATTTTGAAGACTATTTAACATAAAAAAGCAGCATACTTGCTGCTTTTTTTGGAAAATTGTTTAGAAAGGAAAAGTTATTTGTAGTATTCTCTTAACTCATCAAAAGTTATATCTAAACCAACTTTAGCTAGAGCAGCTTTTCTCTTCCCATATAACTTTTTAAGAACAGGAGTTTTATCTTCATCTCTTCCATAGTGCAGTAAATTATGGCAGTGACTACATAGAGATACAATGTTTTCCATAGTATCTAAACTACAATTCTCATAGTCAAAATCATTGAATTTACTAATTGGAATTAAATGGTGTGTTTCAGTGTAGCCTATACCTGATTTTCTTAAGAATATTCTATCATTAACATCCACTTCGCATTTATAATCAGCTCTAGCTAATGCATCGGCAGCTACTTTTGGATCTCTTTTAGGCCTAAGTTTATTTGTAGATACAGACATTGTCATTTTCTGACCTTGTTTGATACCGGTCCAACTAGGTTTAACACCAGTATTTGCACCTTCAACTTCAATTAAATTATCAATTTCGTCTTTTGCTACTTGATGATATTCTCCTGACTCATCTTCTCGAATATCAATCAGGGCATCATTTAGAATCTTTCTAGTTTCTTTTGTAGATTATAGTTCAATGGCCTCTTTTGATAAGTAAAGTGCATGTTGCTCAATAATTGTACACATATACTGTTGTTTCCCTGTTCCATTTCTAGTAAATGCACTTTCTTCACTATAGTGTTTCTTCAGCCAATCCTTATAATATTGATAATAGTATACCTTTAAGTATGGTATAATAGTAACAAAAACAGTATTGTAAGCTTTTGCTTTGCTACCAATTAAATAATAGTTTATCTTTCAAAACGGAGAAATAAAATGACTTTCGATAATTTAGTACATCAGATTAATGAATTTGCTGAAACACAGCGAGATCGAGGAACATATTTTGAATATCTAGCACGTGCATACTTACAAAATGAGCCTACATATCAAAATGAATTTAAGAATGTATGGATGTTAGCAGATGTTCCAGAGGAATTTGGGGTACCTAAAGTTGATCTTGGAGTAGATTTAGTTGCTGAAAAATTTACTGGTGAATTAGTAGCGATTCAGGCAAAATTCTATAATCATACTATCCAAAAATCTAATATTGATTCTTTTTTAGGGGAGCTTGGAAAAGACTATTACGAATCAGGTATTATCGTTGCTTCTACTGATAGATGGGGCAAAAATGCTGAGAAAGCTCTAGCAGACCGAAGCGATGTTATTCGTATTGGGCTTTCAGATCTTAGAAATTCTCAAATTGATTGGACAAAATTCTCTTTTGAATCACCGGAAGTAGTAACTGTAAAAGCTAAAAAGGGATTAAGATACTATCAAAAGAATGCTATTGACTCTGCATTGAATCATTTTAGAAAAAATGATCGTGGACAGCTAATCATGGCTCCAGGAACAGGTAAGACTTTTACAAGTTTAAAAATTGCTGAAGCAATGGCGAGAGAAGCTTCTAAGGAACAATACACTATTCTTTATCTGGTACCTAGTATTCAACTACTTACGCAAACCTTGAGAGGGTGGAATAATGATACGGAAATGACAATGTCTTCTATGGCAGTTACTAGTGATAGAAATGCTAGTCGTGGCAGTGTCAAGCAAGACGAGTCCAATATAACAATTAAAGCTAGTGATATTGGTTATCCAGCAACAACCTCATCAAAAAAAGTTGTTGAGAATTATCTAGAATTAATGACAAGACCCAAAAAAGAGCTATTAGTGGTTTTTGGAACTTATCAGTCAATTGATGTTCTTGGTGAAGCACAAAAGGATGGTTTCCCAGAGTTTGATTTAATTATCGCTGATGAAGCTCACCGTACTACAGGTGCAAAAGCTCTTGGTGATGAAGCATCAGCATTTACAAAAATACATAGTGATCTAAATGTTAAGGGGACAAAACGCCTTTACCAAACAGCAACACCGAAATTATATGGTACTGATACTAAGAAAAAAGCAGAAGAAAATTCAATCATTATTTCTAGTATGGATGATGAAAGCCTATATGGTAGTGTGTTCTATCGTTTAGGTTTTGGAGATGCTATTAGTCATGACATTCTTACTGATTATAAACTGATGGTTTTAGCAGTTGATGAAACAGTTGTTCAGAAAGATATGCAAAAAGCTCTTGCTGATTCAGAGAATGGATTGAATATTGATGATGTGGGGCGTATCATTGGTGTTTGGAATGGAATGATCAAACGAGAAAGTTTTGCAGATAAAGTTTCTGGAGAACCAATGCAAAGAGCTATAGCCTTCTCTCGAACTATCGAAGATAGTAAACGACTATCAACTCAGTTTGAAAATGTTGTTAATGAATATCTTAATAGTGATGACGGCTACTCCGTAAATGTTCGTCACGTAGATGGCAGTATGAACGCTCTTGAAAAAAATGAAGCATTAGATTGGTTAGCTAGTGATGACATTCCTGAAGATTCAGCACGTATTTTATCAAATGTTCGCTTCCTAACAGAAGGGATTGATGTTCCTAACCTTGATGCTATTATCTTCCTGTCTCCTCGAAAATCACAGGTAGATATTGTTCAGGCTGTTGGACGAATCATCCGTAAATTTGAAGGAAAAGAATATGGCTACATTATTCTACCAATTGTCGTTCCAGCAGGTGAGACACCAGAAACAATTCTCGATAACAATAAAACATACGATGTTATTTGGCAGGTGTTAAACGCACTGCGTTCAGTAGATGAACGTTTTGAAGCTACAGTTAATAAATTGGAATTAAATAAACAAAAACCCAAAAATATCCAAGTTATTGGGGTTGGTGGTGCACCAGACAATCCTAATTTCAATGATAGTTATGTGAAAGAGCCAATAGTTGCTTACCAAACAGAACTTGAACTTGAATGGGAAGCTGTCGAGGGAGCAATTTATGGCAAGATTGTTCAAAAAGTGGGGGACAGACGCTACTTAGAAGACTGGTCAAAAGACGTTGCTGATATTGCTAGACGTCATATTCAAGGGATTGAATTCATCTTAGAACAAAATCCAGATAGTCAATCTGCTTTTGAGAAATTCCTTAAAAGCCTTCAACACAATATCAATGAATCGATTGACCAAAGTCAAGCGATTGAGATGTTGGCGCAACACTTAATTACTTTACCAATTTTTGATGCACTCTTTGGAGAATATAGTTTTGTTAAGAATAACCCAGTAAGTTCTGCCATGGAACAAATTGTAGAAGAACTATCACAATTTGGTTTTGAAAAAGAGCAGAAAGAGTTGCAACCATTTTATGACTCAGTTCGTCTACGTGCAGAGGGAATTGACAACGCTCAGGCTAAACAGAAAATCATTATTACTCTATACGATAAATTCTTTTCTACTGGTTTCAAACCGACTACAGAAAGATTAGGTATTGTCTTTACTCCCGTAGAAGTTGTAGATTTTATTGTCAAATCGGTTGATGTAGTACTGAGAAAACTCTTCAGCAAGACCTTGGCAAGTGAAAATGTTCATATTTTAGATCCATTTACCGGAACAGGAACATTTATCACCAGAACATTGCATTATTTGAAATCACTGATGGATAGTGGCGAAATTACCTTTGATGATATTTTAAGAAAATATACACAAGAACTGCATGCAAATGAAATTGTTCTTTTAAGCTATTACATTGCTGCTATTAATATTGAAGCTGTATTTGATGAATTTAATGGTGATGAACCGTATAAACCATTTGAAGGAATTGTATTAACAGATACCTTTGAATCAACAGAAACAGAAGATACGCTTGATGACTCTTTCTTTGGTACAAATGACAAACGTCTAAAACGCCAGCAAGAAAAACCAATTACTGTTATTATTGGGAACCCTCCTTATTCAATTGGGCAAACCAATGCTAATGATGATAACAAAAATATATCATATCCTAGCTTAGAGAAAAGATTAGAAGAAACATACGTTGCTAAAACTAGTACTACTCTAACAAAAGGACTGTATGACTCCTATGTAAAAGCATTTCGTTGGGCATCCGATCGCCTTACAAATCAAGGAGTGATTGGGTTTGTAACAAATGGAGGCTATCTGAATTCTAATTCAACTGATGGTTTAAGAGCTGGTCTGTATGAAGATTTTAATCATCTTTACATTTTTAATATAAGAGGGAATGCTCTTGGGCTTGGAGAAATTCGTAAGAAAGAAGGAGGAAATGTGTTCGGGGCTGGAACCCGAACATCTGTTGCAATTTCAATCCTTGTAAAAGATGGCTCAGATACTCATGAACTTCACTATTATGATATCGGTGATTATTTATCACAAAAGGAAAAGTTAAATATTATTGAAAATTTCTCTGATATATCGTACATTACTTGGAATACTATTCAACCAGATGAAAATAACGATTGGCTCAATCAAAGAGACCCGAATTATCAAAAATACTATGATTTATCAAAAGAAGTTTTCTTAAGCAGCGCTATTGGGGTTGCTACAAATAGAGATGTTTGGGTGTCAGGATTTTCTAGAAATACAGTCTGTAGAACTTCTGAAAGATTGATTAATAATTATAATAAAGAGAGGCTAACATATAAAAATAAGACTTCTAATGAATTAAAACAGCTGCTGAACCGTCAAGATAATTATATTAAATGGACTAGGAAGTTAGAACAGTTAATTGCACGTAATCAAGAAATAGTATTTGATAGTAGTAATTTAAAGCCTAGTTTGTATCGTCCATTCACTAAAAAGTGGCTTTACTATCAAAATGAAGTTATTGAAAGTCCAGGTCAATGGAAGAAAAAATTTGGTCAAAATAATCTTGTTATTACGACAACAGGAAGAGGAATATCAAGAGACTTCTCTGTCATTGTTACTAATCTTATTCCTGACATTCAGTTACAAATGAATGGCCAAGGTTTCATGCGTTATGACAATGAGATTGATGAGACATCATTGTTTCAAAATAACGACAATATGAATCAAGAGTTTGCTGATAAACTGGGATTAAATTTGGATGATACCTTTGCTTATGTCTATGGATTACTTAACTCTAAAGAATATCAAGAAAAGTATGCTAATGATTTGAAGAAAGACTTAGCTCGAATTCCGATTGTAAAAAATAAAAAGAGGTATGTTGAAGTCGGTAAAGCTTTGATGGATCTGCACCTCAACTATGAAGAAGTCCCTGTTTATGATGGAGTAGAGATTACATCTCTTGTTAATCCAAGCTATAAAGTAACTAAGATGAGATTCGCTAAGAAACGTGATGAAAATGGTAAATCGGTGAATGACTTATCCACAATCATATTTAACAGTGATATCACTATAAGTAATATCCCCGAAAAGGCGTATGAATATGTTGTGAATGGTCGCTCGGCTATTGAATGGATAATAGATCAGTATCAAGTTAAAACTGATAAAAAATCTGGAATTACAGATGATCCAAATGACTACAGTGAGGATGAAAAGTATATCTTCAATTTGCTATTGAGAATCATTAATGTATCTGTCCAAACAGTTGATTTAATCAATAGCTTACCTAGATTTGAGGTGGAGGAATAAGAACATGGATTTCTTTTACGACAAAGAAAAAGATTATGAGAAAATTGAATTGCATTATCTATCTAATACAATTTCCTATGGATTGGAGAAAAAGAATAATGGAGAGACTGTTTTCTATGATTCAAACGGAAAACTAGAACATCCATCATCTCAAGAAGAACAAAAAAAGGCCTTTACAAAAATTGACTTCCAGCGAGTAATCAGTGAAAAAATTCGTAAAATAGTTTACGGTGAAAAATATTCAAACATTGTCTTTCTAGCAGGTGCAGGAGCATCTGTGGTAGGAGGTAATTCAAACTACGGTAAGACAGTAAAAATGATTGCTGACGATGTATTTTTAAAATTAAATGAAGCGGACGAACTATTTACGCTAGAAGCGTTGGCTAGACAGTGTATGTACAAAAATGGAAATATTTTAGATGAAGAATTAGGAGAATCTGCTCCATCTAGATTAGACGATGGATTTAATCTAGAAGATTTCTTATCAACACTATTCCATTATCGACCATACGTACCTGATACAGATAAAGATAAGTTTAATAATAGTATTGAAAAGATTTTACAACTGATTAAAGAAAATACAAATTATTCATATGACAGTAAGGAATTGAAGCATGGTAAATTATTAAACTTTTTGTCAAGTCTATCAGGTAAGGAAGGAAATAAGTTTTCGGTTATTACGACAAACTATGATGTTTTAATCGAAGAAGCTGCGGCAGCAAATAATTTTGTTATTTTTGATGGTTTTAATTTCACTCCAATACCGAAGTTTGATAGCAGTATGTTTGAATGGAATCTTATAAAGGAGGTTCAGAATATCAATACCAGAGAGGTTGAATATAAGGATAAGACATTCAATCTTTTAAAAATACATGGTTCACTTACCTGGGAAAAACAAGATGATGGAGCTATTCTGCGAAAAGATAAAGATAGCATCACAGATACAAATAAAATGGTAATGGTCTTTCCAAGTTCTGATAAATATGCTCAAAGTTACCAAGAACCATATTTTGAACTTTTTACAAAATTTCAAGATCTTATAAAGCGTCCAAACACCTTATTGATTTCATCTGGATTCAGTTTCGCAGATGTTCACATTTCCAAAATGGTTACTCAGGCTTTGAAAAATAACACAAGTTTAAAACTTTTGATTACTGATTTTAATATTGATCCAAATAGAGAGTATATCAAGGATGTGGAGAAATTCAAGTTAATTGATGAGGCTGATTCGAAATATAATCAAAATTGGGCAGAACTAATAGATTTAATGGATGAAGGGTATCCAATTACATTTTTAAAGGCTACTATGAACAGTGATTTAGTTGATTTCTTGAAAGGAAAGTACTTAAATGACAAAGATTGATATTTTTTATGAAGTAGCTGATAAGAGTAATTATTATCTTGGAATGATTTCACAAGTAAATCGTTCATATGCAACAATTCAAATTGAGAACTTATCTTTATTCTCATATAGGAAGTTAAAGAAAGATATACTTTCACCTAATACGATTAATTACTATGTTTTAATTGATTCAAGCAATGGTTTATTCTTCGGAGAAATATTTCAATCTAAGGTTCCGAATTCAGATAGTGTTCATGAGATGTTAACAAATGGTCAGCAGGAAAAAATATTTCCGGAAATAAGCATTGACATACTGGGATATATACCACTTGGTGAAAAATATTTTAAATTAAATGGAACAAAGACAGTTGGTATCACTGATAAGGTATATATCGCAAATGAAAATGCAGTGGAGCTTTTTATTCAATCAATAGAGGTCGATCCTGGTATTGAAAAACAGTTGTCACCTTTTGCTAATCTTGCTTTTGGTCCACAGGATTATTCTGTTAAATTACAGCCTAAAACATTATTTAATAGACACTTAATGACAGTTGGTACCACAAATAGTGGAAAATCTACGTCAGCTTTGAGTATATTAGATAAGCTTGTTAATGATGGTATAAAGACTTTAATAATAGATCCAACAGGGGAGTACTCAGATTCATTTACAGACGATGAAGTAGATAAATACGTTCTTGGACAAACTGCTTTCTTACCTTTATCACAAATATCAATTAATCAATGGTCAATTCTATTTGAAACAAATGATGGGACACAACCAGCAGTATTGGCAGAAGCTATACGTTCTTTACGGTTTCAATATAAAAATAAAATTAATGGAATATATCATAAAGTAGGAAAAACTGTTAGTGATGTAGAAGCAGACCTTTCAAGTCTGACTGATAATGATAAGAACTTTAATATAAAATTTTTATCCGCACAAATAGCTGTTGAAACAACTAAACAAAATAAAAAGGGAGAATTTGAGCCGGATTTATTCAACTTTAATATTAACCAGTATCTTATTCAAAAGGTTAATTATAAGTTGAACAACACATCGCTTGAAAATTTTTTCACTTCTGATGGTCAAAGTTTTATTGATATTATCAATTCATTTTCAGAAAGAAAAACTAAAAAATCATTATATATTGATGTTTCTCAAATTGGAACAACCGATGGTATTGGTGGGATGATTATTGACCTCGTTTCAAATCATTTAGTAAATTTAAGTTCAGAATTAATTGAACCATTTGTTATGTTTATTGATGAAGTTCATAGATATACAAAAGCTATTAATAATGAGGGGTATACATTTTATACGGGATTAAATAGTATTGCTCGCGAGGGTAGAAAGAAAGGTATATTTCTGTTTTTGACAACTCAGAATCCAAATGATGTTGATAAAATATTGTTAGGGCAAGTTGGGACATTATTAGTTCATAGGCTAACTTCACCAGATGAGATAAGAGCTATTCAAAACCATTTGATGGAGAATCAAATTAATCAAATTAAAAAGTTAAATACAGGTGAAGCAGTCCTAACTAGTATTAATTTGCTTAAAAATTTATATATAAATGTTGAAAAGTGTAATCGCCCTCATCATAATGATACTCCTACTCTTGGAGAGAGGATTAAATCCACTAAATAACTACATGTCTTTTATACAGCAATCTCATAGCAAACAATCCATGTAATAAGAGTCTTAATTGAATCAGACTAATTTCTAAAACTCTGATACAAACAAATACCTACTGAAGTATAATGTTCAGTAGGTATTTATTTGGGCATAAAACATTAATTATATTTAAAATCTAACATAGGGACCAAAGTGTTCCAAGTTAAATTTTTTAAATCGTTTTTTGTGGCATACTACTATTATAAATTTAAAAAATGAAAGAGCCATCGGTCTGATGGCTCTTTTTTTTTGCCCAAAAAAGGAGAGTAGTATAATGCATAATAAACGAATCATTCTTCAAATATATCGAAAAAAATTAGGAAAGTATTTGAAAGAACAAATGAAAGAGAAGAGTTTGAAACAGGATGAAGTAGGTCGAACATGTGGTCAAGATGATATTGAAATGTTGAGTAGTACTGCGGTTAGAGAAATTTTGAAAGGGAAGCGAAATATGACAAATAAAGCTGCAGACGCATTTCAAGAAAGCTTGGGAATTAATACACCTAAAGATCTTTTTTCCCCAATGAGAAGTTTTGTACAGGCCTTATTTCAGAAATTTTAGAAGCTGTAAAAACAGATTCACATTTTGAAGAATCATTACTCCGACCACAACTTTTTCTTTTTTTAAACAGAAGATATGGAAAAAATGATATTAAATTTGAAAATTTTGAAAAAAATATTATTGACAAATTTATCGCAAGTTTGTTAAATCTTTTTCCAACGTTTCCAGTTGAAGAAACATCCGATGAAATTTCGGAGAAAATTTGCGACTGGCTTATTGAATTAGCTTGCTTATTATCACAATAATGATTTTTAAACCGTCAAAATTTTTGACGACTTATAATTTGTTCCTTTGATAAACTAGACTCAACTTAGCTAAGAAAAAATAAGGAGGTACGTTTATGCGTACAAAAAATCGTAAAAATGGCTATTCAGTTAACACTGCTAAACAATATGTTGATCAAACACAACCAATTCACTGCTTGAGTACTGAATTGGAAGCGCAAAACAAGTTTGAAGACGGACAATCGACCGGGGAAATCATCGCTCATAAGGCCTGGTTTTCTCAAAAAGGGTTGCCCCCTTTCCAAGTTAAATTTGAATCTGAGGTTGATCTTCCATCTTATTTAGCTATGGTTGATTTTGATAATCTAGAGGCTTGCGAAGTTGGCTACAATGTCTATTTTCGTGCGAATGGAATCAAAGAGGTCAAATAATAATGACTACTAAGGAACTTGCTCAATACTTGCTCCAGAGTCTCAACATGGGACTCGGAGCAATCATGCAAGGAGAAACTAGCTTTACACGAAGCTATCACGTTGAAATTATGAAAAATGGTTTTTTATTTATTCCACGATTGCCAGCGGGCTATATTATTGACGATGAACTCTATCAGAAGATTTTTCTGATTGCTAATGCTGCTCTCTTTCCAAGATACACGGTTCTCAAACAGAACTCTGCTTACTTTCTTGCTCTTGAAACGGATGATATACACGTGCAACGAGGCTTATTTTTCCCATGGAAGGAGGGGATTTCTGAAAGACTTGTAATTTCAGATTTAGATCAGTTTGTTTTGAAACAAGAAAAAAATATTATCCCGATTATGAAGAATCTCACTCTTGATTTTAACAAAGTAACTTCTACGGCAATTGCTGGAAACAGCGGTTCAGGAAAATCTTATGCTCTGACTTACTTTCTAAGTTTACTTAAAAACTTTTCGGACTTAATTATTGTAGATCCTAAATTTGATACGCCATCCCGTTGGGCTCGCGAAAATGGTATCGCAGTCATTCATCCTCAGCGAAATCGCTCTAAGTCAGACTTTGTGTCTGAAATTAATGAAAATCTTAGCTCTTGTTTGAATCTTATTCAAAAACGACAAGAAGCACTATACGATAATCCTGATGAGAAATTTAAGCATTTAACTATTGTCATAGATGAAGTTTTGGCATTATCCGAAGGTGTGAATAAAACGATAAAAGAATCTTTCTTTTCCCTCTTACCCCAAGTTGCACTTCTTGGACGTGCGACCAGAGTACATCTTTTATTAGTTAGTCAGCGTTTTGACCATAACACAATCCCGGTCTCTGTTCGAGAACAAATGAATGTACTCATTCAAATTAGGAATATCAACCAAAAAACAACACAATTTTTATTTCCAGATCTGGATCCAGAAGGAATTGTGATTCCTATTGGCAAAGGTACAGGCTTAATTCAAATCATTGACAGTGAGCACCCTTATCAAGTATTACCGTTGTTATGTCCGACCTACTATACAAAGAAAGGAATTTTGTAATGGCGAAGACATTTTTTCAGAAGACATTTAATCTATCCAGATATCTATTAGTTTTTGTAATTCTTAATACTGTTTTGAGTATAACTTCTCGTCTTTTAATAATTTTGTTTGATAATGAAGTTTTTTCAAGAAAAATTGTCGTAATCCAAAATAAATTGTATTTTATTTCTATGATATTTTTATTAGTTGCTGTTATGCTATTTCTCCTTCTGTTAACTTTATTAATAATTGAGCTGATAGAAAGATATAAAACAGACAAAATATCAAATTATTTTGAATCAGTGAAATAAACTATGGAACTACGTCATTTTTTAATACAATATGAGACTATCTCAACTAGTATAAATAGTTTTCAAAAAAATCCAATTGTACAGGATTTTAACAAGTCTGTTGCTGGTAGTATTGTTGATGTAAGAAATGAAAGTGTAGTAGTTGTTCTAAAGTATCCTACTTCTCAGCAATCACAGCAAATTTTTAGAAATATGGGATCACATATAAAAGAAGAAATCTCGAATTGCAATCCCAAATTTTATTTTTCATCTCCGATTAGAATCGGGAATAGATTGTTTTACAAAGGTTCGAAAAGTTAGTGAAAATAGAGTGTTTGACACACGTAGTGGATGTCAAAAACACTCTATTTTCCAAAAAATCGTTCCTATTGGGGGGTACTACGACCCCCCAATAGTTCAATAATCAATAATCAAAAATTTTTGTGCAAACGACCAAAATAATTATAAATTTCTCTTTATATTCAAGATGAAATTGGAGGAGATAAAACATTCATGGGAAACGAACAAATAATCAGATATTTTTCAATACTAACTAGAGGTAGTCCGAGTTTAGTATTGTCACAAATATATATATTCTAAAAAAAGAGGTGAAAACACATGAATAAACATAGGCGCTCAAACAAGTGGACCTATATTATGTATAAAGATAGTACTCCTGAAAATCATGTAGAAATTCTTGATAGGATGGGGGTCCCTTACGTCCTTAGTCCGTGGCACGATAAGGACATCAATGAAGAAACTGGTGAACTAAAAAAACCTCATAGACATGGTGTTCTTTTCTTTGATTCACTTAAGAGTGAAAGTCAAGTTTCTGAGCTTCTGACTGAAAATTTAAATACACCAAAACACGTTGAGGCTGTTATGTCACCTACAGGTATGTTTCATTATTTGACTCATGCTCAGAATCCGGAGAAAACACAGTACGATATTAAAGATATTGTTGCAGGTTGTGGATTTGATCTTGAACAGTTTATTATTGAGAACAGTAAAGATAATTATTTAGAAACTGCTATCGATATCATTAATGAATATAATTTTACAGAATTTGGTAGTCTAGTAAATTATGCACGTGAAAACGAGCCCATTCTTTTAAAATTAATTGTTCAGAAGCCATTCTTTTTTGTAAAATTGTTGGATTCACTCCGATATAATAAGAATAAACAAGATTACATGATTAAACAGATTAAAGAAGATGAGGCATTCTATCGTAAACAATATCGTGAAAATAAAGAACAACAGAAGAAAGAAGACGACTTACTTTATCTTAAACAGGATTATATCAGAGAAAAGAAACGTTTGAAAGAAAAGAATGAGGAATATCGACGGAATCAAAATTCTCATAGAGAAAATAATCATTTGAAAGACAAAGAGATGGATAGATGACATCAAATCAATTATTAATATTGAATCGAATTGAACAGATTTTGACTTATTTACTTGCTATGATGCAGAAACAGCAAGATATTCAAAAGAATGTGAGTATTCTAACTCAGAAAGAGTTGCTTTCTATACTTAAGATTTCCCCAAACACATTGAAGTCTTGGGAGAAGACGGGACTCAAGCGTCTAGAACCACCGATTGAGGGGGCTAGAACTGTTTTTTACAAAATGGAGGATGTGCTGAACTATTTAACTCCCTAATTATAAAATTGTGCTAAAATAGTAATATCACATAAATAGTGTGAGGTTGTTATTTTAGCCTTTTATATATCCGAACGTGAAAGGCTACTATGCAGAAAGAAACTATCATTCACAACAATCGAAAAGTCATTAAAACTACCAAAAGTAACGGAACTATTAGCTATACGCAACGTGGTGTGTATATTGGTGTAGATGTTAAAACTGGTAAAAAAGTTACATCATCTATAACTGCTAAAACTCTAAAAAGTCTTGATAGAAAAATCATTCAAGCTCGGATTGATTTTGAAGCGAAGGGTTCAACTTTAAAAGAGACTTTGTTGATTAATAACTTCGAGGAGTTAGCTGAAGCCTGGTTTATTAGTTTTGTAACTTGGGTGACTTCTCAGAATACGATTAACCGACTTCGAAGCTATCTTGATACCTATATCATCCCTAAGTTTGGAGAATATAGGCCTGAAGAAATAAAATCTGCAGATATTCAGATTTGGGTTAACAAACTAGCTCAACAATCTAAAAAGTCTGTTGAATCGGGTGTTAAAAAATCCAAAAAGGGCCATGCAAAAGATTTCGGTGCAGTTATCTATAAGCTCAGTGATATTTTCGATTATGGGATCACGAATTTTGAACTAACAAATAATCCCGCTCGTACAGTGAAAATTCCTCCAAAACCAAAGGTGGTAAGGGAGAGAATCATGGTATTGCATGGAGAGGATTTGGCTACTTGGCTGAACTATCTAAATACTTTACCTGATACACGAGCTAATCGAAGATTCAAAGTTATCTGCGACACGCTGCTAGCTTCTGCACTTCGAATCAATGAGCTTCTAGCTTTGACGATTAATGATTTGGATTTTGATGCTAATGAAATTATCGTCAATAAAACACTAATGTGGAAAGCTGGAAATAAGAAACTTGAGATTAAGGGCGAGATTGTTTGTAAGAACAGTGCCAAGACTGATGCTGGTAACAGAAGAGTTGCAGTCCCGAGACAAGTCTTAGATGACTTGAAAGCTTTTCATGCTGAGATGAGTGATTATTTTGTGAGTCATGATTTACCAACTGTGGATCTAATTTTCCCGACAATTTACGGGAACTATATGTGTGATAGAAATGAACGTGCAACGCTTAAAAAGCGTTTGACTGAGTTGGGACTACCAAACTATGGTTTCCACCTTTTCCGTCATACACATGCTTCTTTGATGCTGAATGCTGGTGCGAACTGGAAAGAACTCCAGATAAGAATGGGCCATAAATCGATTAAAACGACAATGGACACTTACGCTGAATTGGCACCGAAAAAGAAGGCGGAAGCAGTTGAAATCTATCTCAAAGAAATTGCGAAATTGACGGCATAGCAAAATGACTACATTTTTGACTACATTTTCTATAGAATAATCTAAAAACGTTGATATGAAGGCGTTTAGAGGGTGCTAAAATAACATTCACAACCTTTACAGAGGTTAAGTAAGCATACCTAACTCAAAACGCCTTACTGGGCGTTTTTTGCTTTATTGGTTAGCGATCTATAGTTTTTCAGGAGAGATTTATGGCATTTTATCTTTGGATGTTCCCGCTACTCTTTATCTTTCACGATATGGAAGAAATGATCGGTCTTGTCCCTTGGATTCATCTCAACGAAACCTTGCTGGTTCAAAAGGCTCCAGCTATTCTCAAGATTCACAAAGGAATTACAACAGAGGGATTTGCCCTTGCTGTTTTTGAGGAGTTTATTCTTGTCTTATCCATCACTTTATTAGCGTATTTTACTCAATCTAGAGCGATCGAATTAGTTGGGTTAGGAGGATTTGTGGCCTTTGCACTTCATCTCTTGCTCTATATTGGACAATCAATTCTTCTTCGCAAGTATATCCCTGCTCTGATCACTTCTATCCTTTGTTTTCCTATCAGTGCTTATTTGATTACAGACATCGTGCATTTGTGGCAGGTTTCGACTAGCGAATTTTTCCTATTTTCACTGGTCGGTTCAGGCATCGTCGTCATCAATCTCCTCTTTGCTCTTTGGCTTGGGAAAAAGTATTCCACCTGGCTTGCCCATAACCATTAACAAAAGTTCCTTGCAATTTCATTTTGCAGGGAATTTTTTTATCCTCCTTCACAGTTAAGAAGTGTTCTATAGTTTTTTAAGACAAAGCAAAAAGCCCACTGTTGTAGGCTTTCTGTAAGATATTTCTTAAAATTAAAGCATTTTGTTGTAGAATTCAACGACAAG
>OGKB01001004.1_pt1 | contig 16583 bp, 15 predicted proteins | sample 1572351 | NCBI WGS metagenome assembly OGKB01 (sample SAMEA2582088, study PRJEB24529) | metagenome | biome: Human gut stool | place: China | collected 2011
CTGCCGTCTATGAGATTGCAAGCCAATACGATGTGGATCTGCTCACCTATACAGAGCATGAAATACTCTCAGGTATCAAGCCGAATCAATATACTGAGCTGGAATCCAAGATCAACAACATGCCAATCGTGCGGGTTGAGAACTTCCCTGAAGCGGTTACCTTCCCGGTCAACAAATTTTTGATTACCGGAGAAGCTGCACTCACAGAAAAAATTGAGACGCTGTTAAAAGAGAAATTCCACAGTCTCTTGAACATTTACCGCTCAGAGCCATTTTTCCTGGAAGTGATGCCTCAAAATATTGACAAGGCACACTCCCTCCAGAAACTTCTGAACTATCTTGGGATGTCCGCTGATCAGATGATCTGCTGTGGCGACGGATTTAATGACCTCACTATGATTGAATACGCAGGTCTTGGCGTTGCGATGGAAAACGCACAGCCTATCTTGAAAAAGACAGCAGATTATATTACGAAATCCAATGATGAAGATGGGGTGCTGCATGTCATAAATGAGTTTATGAGATAATATAAGAGAAAACACCTGAATTACAAGTCACTGTAGTTCAGGTGTTTCTTTGTACTGAAATATTATAACAACATTACTGTTTTACTAAAATATTTGCATCATAAATCGAATATCCATACCTATTATTACGTTGAATTCCTTGGAATCTGACATATCTTGCTTTCACAGGATCAAACTTCACAGTAACCTCCGGTGCATTCATCTCTTCTATCATCACCGTTTTGACTGTCTTAAAATTCTTTCCATCATCCGATACCTGAATATCATACAGTGCGTCATATCCATTTTCAAACTTCAACTGTATTCCGGAAACCGTTGCCCTCGATGAAAGTTCAAATGTTATATACTCCTGATTTGTCCAATCGCTTGCCCATCTCGTTCTCATGCTATCATCAATAGCAGACTCCGCCTGATAATTATAGATTGGATTTTTTTCGTAACTGCTTGCCTCTGCTGCAATTGGTTTTACCAACACATCTGGAAGTGAACTGTCTATACTGTCATCCGGCTGATAGTTACTATCGTATTTCACTGTTGTCAGTGAATGCGGCTTTAATGTCACATCTACACTTCTATCTGCATCTACAACCGTAACTGTCTTCTCCTCGTCCGTAACATTTCCAAGCATTACCGAAATCATACCTTCCTCATCCAACACTGCTGTCTTGACAATATCCATGTCTGTCGCACTCTTGATGCTGACTGTTCCAGGCTGTACAGTACGGCTGATCTGCTTCAGAATATAGTAAGATGGCTGATAGCAAACATTGTTGTTCTCATCCAGCATGATCGGTGCATGACACTGGTTCACAACCCCCTGTGTAGGACCTCCATCTCTGTCAAGAACAAGGTTCCAGTCAATCCATGCTTCCGTTCCATGTTCAAAATCATTTAAAATATCATAAATATAGCGATCCGCAGGATCATAACTTCCAAACCAAGGTCCCTTCTCCTGACATCCCTCTGTTGCATAAAGATGAATATCCGGGAACTTCGCTTTCACTTCGTCCAAACTATAAAAATCTTCCGACCACATTGGAACGCCCTGCATCTCATGCCACAAATCCCCTGCATACCAGTGAAAAGCAATTCCATCAATATACTTTCTTGCATTCGCATCACTCAATACCTTTGTATTGAAATCAACAAATCCGTCATGGTGCATCGGGTCATTGCCTTTGTCCCAATCCCAAATCAAAAGCTGTGGATCTAATTGATTCTCCTCAAGCGCCGGTCCAAGATAATTTCCAACAAAATCAATCACCGCATCGGTAGACCAGGTAGCCGCCTCCCATTTCGGATTGTTCTGCGCTTCATTCTGCATAGACAACGAATATACATCAATTCCTACTTTTTCATATTCCTGAATGTACTTCACAAGATAATTGGCGTAACTCTTATAATATTCCGGTTTCACAGAGTTATCAACAAAATTAAGTCCTGCTGTCCCCGTCTGCCCTCTTCTGACTCCACTGTTTTTCATCCATGCCGGCGGCGCCCAAGGTGCTGCAAAGAATTTGATGTCCGGTCTGTATGACTGTGCTTTTTGAATTGCCGGAATAATGTAATCCCAATCCTTTTCTATACTGAAATTCTTAAGGTCTGGATCCGGTTCTTCCGTGTCATTATAACTGTAAGATCTGGTCGAAAAATCGGCTGAGCCAATCGTCGAACGCAAAACAGAATACTTCGCACCACTCTCTCCAAAATATGCTTCATATGCCTCTTCTTGCTGTTCCTTGCTTAACTTCTGCAGATTATAGGCCGCCGACTCCGTCATCGCCCCTCCCACACCAAGAAACGTCTGTCTTTTTTCGTCCGGATATACTTTTACATATCCGCTACTCTGTGCTGTATCTGCTTTCTCAAACTGCAGATCAGGAAGTGTCTGATCATATCCTCCTTCTTTTGCAGATACATGCACTTCTACTTTTCCCAAATCATCTGCCGCACATACCTGTGTCGGCGAAAAACTACTTAGTGACATTCCAAACATTGCAAATGTCAACATCCCTGCTACAACTTTTCTCCTCATTGAAGCCCTCCTTGTCTTTTGCATTGTGCACTATGCAGTATTTATATGGAGATAGTATGACTATTTTTGTGCTTTGTCAACAGTTTTTTCCTTGCTTTTGTCAATTTTTTTACAATCTTTATATTATATAGACACTTGATTTATTTTGTGTTGAGTAACTGAAAACATACAAAAATTAATAAAATCCTTTTTGCTCATTTATGACTTCTTAAATTCCATGAATTGCTTCATTTATCATCTGCATAACCTTTTCTGTTGTCAATTCTGTATAAATCGACTGCATTCCAGCAAGCATTTCCAGTGATTCTTGTAATGCCTCGCTATTTTCTTTTACCTCATGAATTTCGCTGTAATTGATTGGAAGATTGTACTTTCTGTAAAGTTTAAAAATCGCTTTCAAGCCATCTTTTAAAATATCCTTTTTTTCTCGGCCCTCTATTACAACATCAAATGCCTTGTTAAAATAGGAATTGATTTCTTCCTGACCATCATAAATCATCTTAATCCAGTAAGGAAAAATCACAGTAATACATGGCTTGTATGCAACATTGCAGTAATCCATAACAATAGTATTTAACGGATAAAGTACCCAGTCTCCCGCTTTTCCAAGCGTTGTAAGACCATTCACAGTTAATGCACTTATTGTCATGAGAGTACTCCTTGCATCAACATCATTTGAGTCAGCAATGGCTTTATCCAGATTATCCAATAAGGTATTCATAAGTGCCAAAGATGTATTTTCAGCAATATCTGATTTTCCAAGTCCGATATATCCTAACGCCAACTGTACATAAGCCGTCATTTGTGCGGAGATAAGAGCTTCATTTTCAATAGAAAGCATATACTCTGGATTTTGCCATGAAAAATTAGGGTATACCTCTGCCAGCCCGACATTTTCCCCTGTCTCATCGTTTGTAATCTGTGTGCTGCCATTCATATCAGAACCGGATGATGGGAAGGTTACGATTGTGCCAACAGGCAAGTGTTCCATTGTATCCAGACTCTTTGCATAGGATAAAATGTCCCAAATATCTGTTGTCTGCTTTACCCCAAAGGCGATTGTCTTAGCCAAATCCATGCAGACCCCTCCACCAATTCCCAGAATTGATGAAATGTTTTCTGCCTTTACCAGTTCCATGCCCTTACGAACAGTGGAAAGGAGTGGTTTTCTGTTTCCGCTGATTTCATATATCTGTACATTTTTTTCTTCTAATTCCGTTTTTAACTTATCAAAGTATCCGTTTTTATGAAAGCTTTCACCACCTGTGATAAGTAGTACCTTGTCTCCAAAGCTCTTTACTTCTTCTGCTACCTCTCCAATTTTTGTTGCACCATGAAATAATTTCACAGGGTTATAATATGTAAATTCCATCTTTCTTTTCCTCTTTTCCTTTTAAACCGTTTTTCCTAATTCATATGCTGCTGTCATTGCTTCTGTGTTTTTCACATCTCCAGGTGCATTTGCTCCAAGTCCATAAACAACGCCTGCATTTTCAACACCTCCGGCACGGAAACAACTAATATATAATTCAAAAGTTTTTGTCATATTTTCCATATACTTTAGTTCTGGCGCCGCACCTGCACTCAGCATATAAAATTTGGTATCGGTCAACGTTGGCTCTATTGCAAAAGTGCGGTCAATAACCGTTTTTATCTGAGATGTCCATGAATAGAAATACACAGGGGATGCGAATACAACTGCATCTGCTGCAGCAATCTTTTCGTAGATTTCTGTCATATCATCTTTCTGTACGCAGCTTCCTCCATTTCTCTGACAGGCACCACAGCCAAGACAACCTTTGATTGTTTTATCTTTGATATAGATTTTTTCTACTTTGTGACCTGCCTCAGTTGCTCCGACAGCAAACTCTTGTGCCATCAAATCTGTGTTGCCGTTTTTTCTCGGGCTTCCTTCTAAAATCAATATTTTTTTGCTCATTGCTAAACCCCTTTCTTCTCGTACACTTTCTTTATCATCAACATTGCCATTGCATCTTTTTCTGTTAGATGATAAACTGATCACACAGCATTAGAGTAACTCTAAGTCAACGAGTAATATATTAAAAATCTCTAAAGTAAATAAATCATTTATAAAGAAGAGGAGAAAACTATGACATACAACGTTAAAGAAGCATCTAAGAAAATCCAAATGTCAGTTCACAATATTCGTTACTATACAAATTTAGAACTCGTCCCATCTCTGAAACATGACAAACATGGGAATCGTGTATTTGACGATGAATCCTTGAATTGGCTGATTTGCATTCGTTTTTTAAGAGAAAGTGGAATGTCTCTTTCTGATATCAAACATTATTTTGAACTTTGTCTTGCCGGCAGCAAAACTTTGCCGGAGCGATATGAGATTTTAGAAGCATTATTAGAACAGTCAAAACGAGAATTGGAGATGATTCAAAAACGTACAAAATGTATCCAGTCAAAAGTGATTCAATGTAAACGGGCTCTCTCTGGTGAAATTCCAGACGATTGCAATCCAATCAACTGGGACTAGTGTACTGTCTCATTCACTTTCAGCATAATGACACAGAATGAATTTTCAGTCTGCAAGGCGGCGGAGTGAGGCGATGCGGTGGCATCGTCGATTGACGACAACGCAGTAGAGTGGAATTCAGGCAAGTCATTATGCGAAATATGAATGATACAGCACACTAGATATTCTTGAACGCAAAATAGAGAGTACCTTGACATTTTTAGCCGGCTGCTTTGCGCCACTCTTACGTGCGCTTGCGTCGGCTTTGGTCTTGCAGCCGTTCTGAAAGGCGGTATTCATGTCAATACAACAGGCAGTTTCACCCTCGGCTTATGTATCCCTCATTAAAGGTAGAACCAATTGAACCGTCATTCATCACTTTTTCAACGATACCGACACGCTCTTCTGACTTCGTCCAGTACAGTATTACTTGTGTTCCACAAAAACGGGTATAGCCGACAAATCAGTAAATACAGTCGCAAAAGGCAAAGCCCCCGTACACAATCGTTTCAATATCTTTTTCATAAATTTAATGCTCATTTCATTTTGGGTAAAAAATAGACGCTCATTTCTGAACGCCTTACGTTGAAAAGGGATACTTTTTCCAAGTCCCCCTCAAATTCAATATTTAATTGTTTGTGTTACCACACTCCCCACTCATTCCCACAAAGTTTCTCGTGATTTCAATCCACGCTCCCAAGAGGGGAGCGACAAGAGTGGTGGCGTGCAAGACCTATGACAGAAGATATTTCAATCCACGCTTCCACGAGGGGAGCGACTAATATCAGAGGAAAATTGCGGACTGGCTTGGTCAATTTCAATCCACGCTCCCGCGAGGGGAGCGACCAGCATGTTTAAGAGATGATTTTCCGTATGAGAATTTCAATCCACGCTCCCACGAGGGGAGCGACCAGAGATCGTAAACAATTCCTTCAAAATTTTCCCATTTCAATCCACGCTCCCACGAGGGGAGCGACTAAGTGGGAATATGACGAGTTTGGGTTTGACGATATTTCAATCCACGCTCCCACGAGGGGAGCGACTGTATCCAATAAATCCGCATACTGTCATAAGTAGATTTCAATCCACGCTCCCACGAGGGGAGCGACTGATGGAATTTAGATTTTCGGATAACTCATAAATAATTTCAATCCACGCTCCCACGAGGGGAGCGACGTCCAAATTGGTTCACTTTTCCCATTTTCACTTGTATATTTCAATCCACGCTCCCACGAGGGGAGCGACATAAGACTACATTCTATCCAAGCCCGGTACGCTGTATTTCAATCCACGCCCCCACGAGGGGAGCGACGAGATTTCTTTTCTCTCCTCTTCTGTGAGTGTAATTTCAATCCACGCTCCCACGAGGGGAGCGACGTGTCCATTCCACAATGACATTAACCCGTCGATATTTCAATCCACGCTCCCACGAGGGGAGCGACAAAATTTAAGAGAACCTCTTGCAACAATTACAACATTTCAATCCACGCTCCCACGAGGGGAGCGACGGTTTATCTGTGTTACTATGATATTTTCCACCTGTATTTCAATCCACGCTCCCACGAGGGGAGCGACAGGTACTGGATGGAAATTATGACAACAAAGTGGAATTTCAATCCACGCTCCCACGAGGGGAGCGACCAGGAGAGGTTAGAGAAGTTGCTACATTGTTTAAATTTCAATCCACGCTCCCACGAGGGGAGCGACTTACAGAAAACATGGTGTTTATTATCCTTTACAGATTTCAATCCACGCTCCCACGAGGGGAGCGACGTATGCCTTTTAATGCCTATGCCCTTGTCTGGAATATTTCAATCCACGCTCCCACGAGGGGAGCGACAAAGTACAGCTTCAGCATCTTCAGATACGTCTATTTCAATCCACGCTCCCACGAGGGGAGCGACTAATCTGCTGCAGCTCCTCGTTATCTTCGTAAGATTTCAATCCACGCTCCCACGAGGGGAGCGACACAAGTCCTGCATATATTGCTACTGAGCCTAGCATTTCAATCCACGCTCCCACGAGGGGAGCGACGCAAGATTCGACAAAAGGCAAAACAAAGTTACTGTATTTCAATCCACGCTCCCACGAGGGGAGCGACGGGGATCGTTCTTTTCTGGTTTATGGGGGATTATCAATTTCAATCCACGCTCCCACGAGGGGAGCGACGACATCTGTTTGTTTTCTAATCCCCACATTTCTAATTTCAATCCACGCTCCCACGAGGGGAGCGACGTTCTTCGTAGCTTTTTCTCTTCTCCTCTATCTCCATTTCAATCCACGCTCCCACGAGGGGAGCGACGGTACGGATGGTGGATCAAGGCTAAACTTACCTATTTCAATCCACGCTCCCACGAGGGGAGCGACTTTTTTTGTTTTACTATAGTTTTCTAATAGCTCCATTTCAATCCACGCTCCCACGAGGGGAGCGACAATCACAGGGCACCGCCATGTCCTAGTAATTACGAAAGATTTCAATCCACGCTCCCACGAGGGGAGCGACGTTACAAGGAATTTGCGGATTTTCCGGAATACAAATTTCAATCCACGCTCCCACGAGGGGAGCGACTACAAACTCCGCTTTATGCTTATCCAATTCCACAATTTCAATCCACGCTCCCACGAGGGGAGCGACGGAATATAGAGCATACGCATACCCTTGGCTGTTTATTTCAATCCACGCTCCCACGAGGGGAGCGACATCCCTGTCCGTCCCATCTCCGCTGATCAGTAGGTATTTCAATCCACGCTCCCACGAGGGGAGCGACTGCAACATTGACTAATTTTTTCTTTTATAATCAGTCAATCTTTTGTTAATTATACTAATTTTTTCCCAACATTACAAGACTATCACACAATCAATTTCATATTTAACCCAAATACGACATGTTTTTCGGTGCGAATCCCCCAGGAAATTTCTGTTTACCAGGTATTCGCACTCAACATTTTCTGTGTATATTTTCACTACATTTTTCTATTCTTACAGAACCCTCCGTATTATCTCTTATATGTCAGGCAAACAATCCCATGTGGCAAATTTTTCTCATTGTCTATGTATATTCCGTTAGAATACTCTTCTTGCTTCGCATCCAATAATATCGAATGAAGTAATCCTTTATAACCACCTAGTAAAATCACATTATCACACTTTAACACACAAGATAATCCTGTATTTATTTTTCTAAGTATATCCTTAAATCCTTCTGTACTATATTGTCTCTTTAAAACTTCCTGAAGATATGCCTGCATCTGTTTCATCTTTCTCCTGGTATCTTCATTTGCTGACTTTAAAATTGTCGAAAACTCCACATCATCTTTCAAATATAAACTCCCTTGCAAGTTTGCCCCTGCTTTTATCATTTCCACACCAACATTCTCAAAGAAAACTGAAAATTCCGCCGTAGCTTTTTCTTGAATATGCTGTGCTTTATATAAATTGCGAAGCACAATATCCGAATTCTTTACTTGTATATCATCTGCCATCAAAATATTTCGATTATTATCTTTCAGTAATGCACCTTTTACAGAACTCCCCGGAATATAATACTCTGCGTCCTTGGGATGATATTTTTTATATTCGCCATATTGGTAAAAAGGATAGATGCAATTTACCTCTTTTCCTTTGTTATTCGACACCTCAGATGCTGTTTCAAACTCATCTACATCTTTATATAAAGCCTGTCCGGATCTTGGCGACAAAATCAGACTTGATAATGTTTGCATTTCATATTTTATTTCTTTCATTTACTTTCCCCTTTTCCTAATATAACCGGATACAAAAAAGCATTTCCAAAAATAATATCCCTTTCTTGGTTAAATGGTGAGCGCACACACTTACCAGCCTGTTCCATTTTATCTTTCAATGCAATTATGCTTCCACTGTCAATAAAACTAATAAAATATTTACTGTCTTTTTTCCAGCCTCCCGGCATTGTAAATGGTCGGCGCTCAGAAGTAAATAACCTCAATGTAGATTTCCGAAAGTCAATTTTCTCAGGCAGTAACATCCCCAAGTTCAAATAGTAGTCCGATTCTTGAATCTCTATTTCCTCTATAGAAATAATCTTATACTTATTTAATCCTTGGGATGCTCTTTTCCCTAAAATAATAGATTCTTCACTCTGTATAAATTTCTCTATGACCTCTTTTACAGAAACCACGGATTCATCTCCCTGCAAATAAAAGCAGAATTCCGAAACGATATTCGTTCCCTTATTTTGTTTAACAACTTCTTCTATTGTTACAACTGGAACCGTATATAGCTTCGTTTCCAGTCCCTCAATTCCATAGAAAGTGCTTTCCACAGACGCTCTCTGTTGATAACTATCTAATACTTTCACATACGGAAATATTTTTTTACACTTTTCCGGATTTTTCAAGATTCTATTTAAATCATTCAGTTTTACAAAATCCCTTGCTTTTACTTCTGCCCGTTTCTCTTTTAAAGATTCCTGTTTTGATGTTTGTTCAGCCAGTCTGTCCACAATATAATCTTGAGGAACGGGAAAATAGTCTAACGGAAGTAAATTAGAAACTGCGATATGACTCTTTTTCTCAAAAACAGCGTTTACCAATGTTGTTGCTTCTTCCACACCACAAAATCTTGAAAGCGCTGTAATCAATGCTCCAAAAATCTTTTGAGAGTCCGGTAATTGCGTAATCCGTCCGACAGATTTTAATGTCACTTTATAATTCTTCACTGTCCTCTCTCCCATCTTCTAAAATCGATACATGAATTTTTCCATAACCACGGCTTTTTGAACCGCCAAGTCGATAAATACCATCATTAAACTTTTCCAAATTTTGAATCAAATATTTTTTACACTTTTGACATATTTCTTCATCAAAATGATAGAATTCAATTTCCCCATCAAATTCCATGCCTTTTCTGACTGCTTTGTAAGTTCTAGGGTTGGATTTTGGTTCTGTTCCACTACAATCAATGGATGTTTTTGCATCAATTGAAAAACATTTTTTCAAGTCACGGCACTCTTCCCGCAATCTCAAATCATTAAATAGCAATTTCGGTGTATTATTAAACTCTCTGATTCCAAAAAGATAACATGCCGATGCCGCATCTATTGCCTCAGTATAACGCTTTTCAATCCGTTCCTTCTCTTCTTGATAATCTCTTTGTCTTTCTTCCGAACATAACTTTTCAATCCACTTTTGGGCTTCCTGTTTTTCTGCTTCCAACATCTCTTCATACCACTGAGCAATCTCTTTTGCCACATCACTATCATCCGCCTGCACAATTGCACGAATTGCGCCTTTCCATGAAGATGCCGGAATACATGGAAATCCTTCCTCATCCACTGCCGTCCACTGATCAATTCCTCCGATTTCGAACGGTCTCGGATTTCCTCCTACGAACAGATTTGCCAGTGTCTTTACTCTTATTTTTATCGCATTTCCCATGTCAATGTTCCTCCTTCTCTTGTTCCACTTTACTCGTTTCCATAACCAATTCATTATATCGATAAAATAACATCAAAGAATCCACAAATTCAGGAGTCCAATTCTCTTCATTCGCAAGATCCTTAAATTTCTCCTTATCAAAATACAAGCGCCTTGGAAGTTTTTTCTTTTCTATCCTTGTATTATTTGCCTGCTGAATTTCCTTCTCTGTGAATGAATTACGCAATTCTATCATATTCGCTACTTTTTCTACTGGTATGGATTCCACATTTCTCAATCGATAAAACATTGACGTTTCCAGCACAAGGTATTGATATCCTTTTCTCCTTTTTAGAGATACTTCCCTTACAAAAATCTCTGTCAGTTCAGGATTTTTCCCATTCAAACATTTTTGATATAAATATGTCCTCGGTTTCTTAAATAAATATTTATATAACCTTTCTTCCCTTGGTTTCCATTCCTTCTTCGCTTTTTTCTTGAAAATACTGAAACGTACATCGCTAAACAAAATCATCAACCGCAAATATTTTTCAAAATGTTGTTTTCTTCCTGCAATATCCAATACTTTCTTTCCATCATACAATTGCTTTATCAAGTTATAATTCAGCCGAGTCTCCATTTCCCGGAGTTTCTTGTCAGAACATTCCAAATAATCCGGCAGTAAATGATACAAAACATGATTGATATAAGTTACATCATTCTCTCGCACCGCTTCATTTGAAATATCCTCCAATAGCGTATAAAAATAATTTGTCTTTCCGAGTATTTCACTGCATTTACCTTTATCATCTCTTATCTCATTCAAAAGTCGCAAATCTTCTAAAAATTCCTCCCAACTAGGAAACGGCTGCTTTTGAGAAAATTCTTCTTTCTTCTTATCTACACTGATAAATACCAGATCTCCAATAGAATTTTTCATTACTGAAGAACCTTTAAAGTGCCCTGAGATCTCTTTTGATTTTGCAGTCTTTAACTGATTTTCTGCCATTTGCATGTAATAACGAATCGGCTCTTTATTAAAGGTAATCGTCACTCCAATGCTTAGACTCAATGGTATCGAAATACCACTCGTTTGCAGCTTTTCATTAATTGTTTGCATCAATTTTTTGCATATGTTAATACCTGAAATCAAATCTTCTACGGCTACCGCAAAGAAAATATCATCTCCTGCAATATAAAACGGAAAAAGCCATCTCTGTTTCCGCTTTTGCTTATCGTTACTCGCCGCTTTATAAAGTCCTTCTAAAGAAACATGTTCGTTGAGAATTTCACTAACCTTTTGGTATGTATCATACTCTTTAATGTTCTTGAACATTGCCCCCATTCCATCCAAATCCGCTTTGATAACGGCAATCCGAAATCTTTTTCCTTCCGTATTTTTTTCAGTTTTCAGTGCATTTATATCCTCTGAAAATACGTCTAAGAATTCCTTTTCATAGCCCTTTTCTTTTGCTTCCAGCACTTGATTGCATTGAAACAGAATATCCTGATTTTTTTCTATAATGTATCCCCAGTTTTGGGTCTGTTTCAAAGCTGCCTTCGATTTCTCAATTGACTTAAGATTATTACAATTTCCAGAAGGAAAATAATACCAACGAAGTAATTTTTGTCCCTGAGATACTATGTAATATTCTCGAAATAACTCATTCAATCTGTTTTCCAGCTCGTTTTCCGGCAAATCACATTTAAAAATGTATACGCCCGAACATTTCAATAATATTTTTTTCTCAACATTCAAAAACTTCTTTTCAATCGACTCAAAAAAATCTTTCGAAATCTGATTAGAAGAATTTACAATTCCTTTTAAAGTAGCGTCTTCTGTCTGCTTTTCCTGCACATGCGAGCGGATTACTTCCGTCAAAAATGTCTGTACCTTTTCTACAGATAACGCAACAACTTGTTTTTTCATGTTATGATTCCCCTTCCTTTTTAGCCTCCTCGCCAATTTTCCCGTTAAACATCTCGGCATATGCGATATGTGGAAATAGCATTGGATTGTTAATCAGCATCAAGACTTGATTGAATTGGAAATTAAATGTCATTAAAGATAACTTTTCTTCTCCAAACTTCACTTCGTAATCATCCAACTTTTGGTCTTTTGCCTTTTGCAAAGAAACTGATTCTTGCTTTTCTTCTTCCTTAAGAGTTTTCTCTTCTTGTGCATGATTTAGTTCTGTATACCACTCATACAGATTTTCTGCTTTTGAGGACCATTCGATGTCTAATTTTTCTTCTCCCGCCCTTATAACCACATCAAAATCAACTATTTCTTGTAAATTCTTATATTCTTGATTTAAGCAACATAAAATACGTAACGGCCGAGTCGCAGTTTGTGTCGATACTGGTTCCTTCTCTCCACACACAATTCTATTAATAGTCCGAACAACGGATCTATTGGAAGTTTTTAATTGCTCTATACTATTTATCCAATTTTCCAACAACTTTTCATCCATAGAAGTGCTCTTGCATTCCACTACTGCCACCACTGCCTCAATCGGGATAAACTTAATTTCTCCATATCGGAAAACATACGGTGTATACATCTCATCAAAAATGGCTAAGTCAACCTCATTGGATACATTTCCCTTGGAATCAATGATAAAAACCGATTGTTCAATCACAAATTTTTTAGGTACAATTGACTCGAACATTTCTTCCCAAATCTTTTCCCTATAGCGTCCAATCGTACTTCCATGTGTTGTCTGAAAAAACAACTGGTTTACATAATTCTTTTCCATTTTCTTATAGTTCTCTTTGATTTTTTCAATTGTTTTCGAATCCATCACATCTACTCCTTTTCTCATTATCATATAAAATACACTTGAATATTTCCCATTCCAAATGTCGTATTACGCCCAATATGCAACACTTCTGCCGTCGCAAGCCACGGAACAAACGGCGTCAGTTCTCCCGCATATTCTAGTTCTCCAATCAAACCACTAAAATCCATTTTCCCATGCAACCGGTTGGAATAGCGCTCCAGAACCTCTAACTCTAATTCTTCTCTTACTGTCTGCACTTCTGCCGCGAGCATTTGAATATTTTTAACTTCATCATAATCTACCCATCCGCCATATCGTTCTACAATCATCACAATTCGCTTCGTAATATTTCGGATCAACGTCTCAAATGAAATATGCATTAACAATTTCCCACCTCGCCGAATTCGAAGTGGTGTCTGCAATTTCACAACTACTCCGGTAACAGTTTCTAACTTTAGACATGAGAGTTTCTTTGCATTTATTTCTGCCATAGAATACATTTTCATCTGCCAGAGAACCCTTTGTTCCAAAATATTGATAATTCTAAATAAACGAAACGAGTATCTCTGCGCTCCCATTCCGAACTGTTCTGCTTTCTGTAATGCAGCTATCAATGCGGAAGCATATTGTATCGCATCTCCTAAAAGCAAAATCTCAAAATTTAATTCTTCGCCTTTTTTCACGAATAACTCTGTTCCACAAACTACTGGTGGAATTATGATATATGGCTTTACAATATCCTGCTTATCCTTACATTGCTTCCCGTTCTTATACAAAAATTTATAAACTTCTCGATTTGTTTTATATAATGCCTGTCCTAAAATTCCTCTTAATGTGGAACCAAGGTATTTCGGCAACTTTGCATCTTCCAACGCTAATAAAGAAATGTGAAGTGGTAAATACGTAATTTCAAATAATTCTCGTTCTTTCATAATATACCTCTTGCCCCCAATCCTTTCTTTTCATCTATATCGTAATCCACATGATTAATAGCACTAAGCCAAATTTTCTCCTTGTCTAATACTAATTGTACAAGTGCCACCGACACAACAACATGTTTCTTTTAAAATCCTATTAATTTACTTCTTTTCCTAATTCCTTATATCTAACAAACTTCTTTTTAAATTTTATAGCAACTCATCCAATAATTGTCCCAATATAATTATACTCTTGTTCCAACATTATTCCTACAAAAATAGGCAGCCACCACTCTGACTGCCTACCCGCTAATGAGATATTTGGTTTCGGGCATTACCCATGCCTCTCTACGGCCATAAATAGTATATGATTTATGCTATTTTAAAATTCAACTATTTTGTCATAAATTTCTTCCCAATTACTCGGAAGAATTCCCAATAAATATACATCTACCGGAGTTTCCTTAATCAATTTTTTAATATCATTCTTCATATTATCAACATCAGCAGTTGGAACCAATTTCTTTAATGCATAGATTCTCGAAAATAAGTCATTGTCTGCCTGTAATAAAGTTGTATCATCATTTGAGTCTAATAATACAACCGACGAAGTCATACCTACTAACATAGAATTATGAGCACAGTAATTTCTAAGATTTCTTACGGCATCCAACCATGTATCCGTAACTTCTGTATCTCTCTTTGCATAATCTGTTTTAGCAAAAGAATATGCTAAAATTGCTTTTCGAAAATCACCACGCAAGTAATTATACATCATCGTTACTGTTCCCAATTCAAAATAACTAAACGCAACCCACACTGGCAATTTATTATTTTGTCTATTTCCACCTTTTCTATATTCTTTCAATTCAGGATATTTTCGTACATCCTTGCGCAGTTTTTTCTCTTTATCAAGAATATCTTTATAGAAATAATTATTAAAAAACGCTATATTTTGCTTTCTTTTCTTCGCATCCTTTTCACCTTGTGAAGGAGTATATGACTGTTTATCCAAATAAAAAGTTCCACTATTCAGTTTTATTGAACAGGCATTAGATAATGCACTTTTAAAGCGTACCTCTGTCCTATTACAATAAAAATTCAATATTCTTCTAAGCTCCACATCGAACTTATACAAAGCAAATAATGCATCCTCTTTTGATTTGGCACCTGTCACACCAACTCTTGACAGCAAAAACTTTCCATATCTACTCGCACGAAAATAACCTACATACTCAAGAAACTCTCTCATTTTCTTACGCTGTCTAAACGAAACATATTTTTTCATTTGCATTACTTGTTCTTCAAGTGTTATTGGCGGTTCTATATTTGCCATCAAATCACCTCTTTTCGGTAAAAAAAAAGAATGGATATACCATTCTTAATCCCGCCAATGGAATATTTGGATTCGGGCATTACCCATGCCTTCCTACGGTCTATTTTATTATATTCACAAACAGACCCTTTATCCATGCAAGGACAATATTTTATTATATAAAGCCCTCCAATTTGTCGGTAAAATGTTCATCTTATATATATCCAGTTTCGTTTTCCATATAAGTTTATCCAATTCCTCTGCCAACATATCCCCATCCTTCTGCGGCAGTATTTTCTTTAACGCATACAATCTTGAATACAGATTTGTATTATCTGGAAGAACATCGGAACTGTCCCTATTATCTGGTATTACCACTGAAGAAGTCATACCTGCCAGCATAGAATGATGCGCACAGTAATTTCTAAGATTCCTGATCACATCCAGCCATGGATCCATCTGTTTTGTTGTTTCTTTTTTATAATTATTTCCCGGATAGGTATAATTCAATACTTCCTTTCGCAAATCACCACGCAAATATGAATAAAGCATAACAATCGTTCCCATTTCAAAATATGAAAATGCCGCCCATACAGGCAATACATTATTTTGATGGGTTCCTCCCCTGCGATACTCTTTCAATTCCGGATGTTTAACCACATCTCTTCTCAGTTTTTCTTCATCACTGGTCAAGCCGGCAAAAAACCTTGTATTAAAAAATAATACATTTTTATTTCTGGTCTTTTTATCCTTTTCACTTCTGGTAGGAGTATAATATTGCTTATCCAGATAAAAACCTGCATCTCCAGTCTTTAGTGAAATCGCATTCGCAATCGCACTTTTAAAATAGACTTCTGCCTTCTTACAATATTTGAATAATAACAATCTCAGCTGCATATCGAAATCATACAACTCAAAGAAAACCTTTGCATCTGCTTTACTTCCAAATACATTGACCTGTGTTAACAGATATTTTCCATAACGGCTTGCTCTAAAGTATCCTGCATATTCTAAAAAATCTCTCATCTTTTTTCTCTGTCGAAAGTTTACATACTTTTTCATAAGTACCACCTGATTTTCCAAATCTATAGGCAATTCAGTACTTGACACTCATAACACCT
>OGKB01001006.1_pt1 | contig 16540 bp, 24 predicted proteins | sample 1572351 | NCBI WGS metagenome assembly OGKB01 (sample SAMEA2582088, study PRJEB24529) | metagenome | biome: Human gut stool | place: China | collected 2011
GCTGGTGGCAATTCACTAGCACTGGTCTAGCGGGCGGATTGGATAAGAACGTAGTTATCATCAATGATGGCGATAATTTAGCAAACAAGAAAGAGGAAGAAGAAAATATGGATTATGTAGTACGTAGCGAAAGCGGTTCTCAAGGATATCTTGGTGTTGTGAATGGTCGTGTGTTTGGTATTGGTTCAATGGGAACAGTAGACGCTCTACGTTCAGCGGGAGTTAAACACTTGACATTGCCAGACGATGATTTTGACCGATTCTTGAATAGTCAATCAAACGACACTGCGGCAGTTTCTAAAGCAATCAATGAAGCTAGCGCTTCAGTAGTTAAGGCTATCGAAGACCGAGCACAAGCCACACAAGGACAAACTGGTAAATAATAGACCACGCAACTATAAAACGAAAAGGAGTATATCACCTCCCCTCAGGCTGCAATAGGGATATCATGGCAGTAGTGGTCGAGCCTCAGCATTGTGCTGGGGCTTTTTTTGTGTTATAATAGTATTGGTTTTGAGGATAGCCTTCATAGGTAGACGCCGCCCATAAAAGGGCGTTTTTTTTAATTGTTATAAATTCTGATTGTGGTATAATATAAATACGGTAATAAACTTTACGAGTATCCTCTACTGATGGGTGATAGCGTCCAGGGTAATTCGTTGATGAGAGCTATGAGTTTAACTCATGGCTCTTATTTTTTTGTCCACATTTCTGTCCACCTTTCTGTCCACCTTTTTCAAAAAACTACGAAAATAAATAAAAATAAAAACTATAAAAACCTAGTAAAATCAAGTCTTTATAGTTTTCATTTATTTTTATATTCTATATCTTTTCGTTGGCAGGGGACATTTTTAAGCCTTTAACCATGCGGTTTTAAGCCATTCTGTCCACATTCTGTCCACATTTGTTTTATTTTTTCGTCGTTTCGTGATTTCTGCTCTTGTAATTGGTGGGCATAGACTTCCAGTGTGATGTTTAGATTCTCATGCCCTAAAACTTGCGATACAGAAATTAAATCAATATCGTGGGCTATCAGATAGCTAGCGTAAGTGTGCCTTAACGAGTGGACACGTACTTCACGACCAATGATTTTACGCAAGGTCTTATTAACTGCGTTGTTGGATAGTGAGGGCAGTAGTCTGCCGTCCTCGGTAGGTGGCAGTTGGTCGATAAAATTTATAAATTCATCATCAAGCGGTATTTCTCGGATACTGCTTTTTGTTTTGGTCGGTAGAAAACCAGTATTATTTTTATAGTCCCACGTTTTATTGACTGATAACATGCCAGTATCTCGGTTGATATCATCCACGGTTAAACCTAGACACTCAGCAAAACGGATACCAGTTTTGGCGATAATATAGAGTGCTGCATAAGACGCATATTCTGGATGCTTGCTTGTCTCGTAGATCAATCGCTCGTATTCCTCGACCTCTAGGAATTTGGTTTCAATATCACGCCCTTTGTTCTTAGCATTGATTTTAGCAAACTTGCAAAAGTTACGCTTGATATAGCCTTCATGCACTGCCATTTCGACGCATGATTTGACATGCACATTAAAACGCTCGACAGTATCTTGTGCGTGAGTTTTAGCGTAGCTATTCAGCACACGCTGGTATTGAGTAGCAGTAACAGATTTCAGTTTCTTGTCGCCAAAAAATAATTCTATCTTCCTCTGGGTGTTGATATATGCCTTATAAGTTATTTTGGAAACGGTGGGTTTCTTATAGACTTCGCACCATTGCTTAAAATAAGCGTAAAGAGTAATATCTTCATCAACATTCAAGCCGTCTTGTATTTTCAGCTCCATCTCAGCAGCAGCCTTGATGGCTTCAGATTTAGTACGGAAACCACCCTTTGACTTTGGTTTGCGTTTCCCAGTCGAATCGTAGTAGTTTATCCGATACTCCCAACCGTTTTCTCGTTTTCTGTATGATGCCATTGTTTAGTCCTCTATTATGGTATAATAAAAGGGTTGTGGTATTAATCTCACACACTCCCTTGATATAGTTTGGCCAGTCGAAAGACTGGTTTTTTTATTGGGTTAATCCATAAGCCCTTGTTGTTTAGCCCACTCAACTTGACTATCATGCCAGTTTTCGCGTGCTTGTTGGTCTGATTGTTCTCTTGCTATCTCAGGAGAATCGGAAGGCACTCCACCATACCCCGGAGTATACCCATATTGTTCAGTTGCTTGGTCTACTTGTGATTGCGTAGGGCCTACACCGTCAATAGGTTTTTCTTGCTGAGGTTGAGAAGCTTCGGTTTGCGTTTGTTCTTGTGGTTGTTGCGGTTGCTCTGAACTCGAACTACTAGAAGTTTTTGAAGTCGAAGAAGAACTATGCTTGCTTGACTTTTCGGAGTGTTTTGTTACTTTGACAGTCTTAGACTGTTTTGTTTCCTTTGTTTCCTTCCCAGACCGTGGCACAAACATTAAGCCAAGACAGAATAAAACTATAATTGTTAAGATATACCATTTGTATTTATTTAAAAGTTTCATATTATTTCCTTACCTTTCCTTACTACTCATATAACCAGCCACAATCCCACGGATTGCACGTTTATCTTCTTCAGTAAGAGTATTGCCGTTATACATGACGGCATTTTTTATTGCTTCATCTATGTCGTGCGAAGTTTTAGTCAGACTGTCCTCCAACTTCCAATCAGCTAGCGTATCTGGCGATATTCCTAGCAATCGGCACATTTTAAAAACATTTTCCGCTTTTGCGTTCATCACTCCACGTTCCAAAATAGAACGGACAGTCGTATAAGAGATGCCGCTTTCTGTTGCAAACGCCCTTACATTACCATACTTGGCAACAATAAGTTCCTTAATTCTTTCTTCAGCTTGCATATTTTGTACCCCACATTTTTTCTTTCTACATATATAGTAGCACATAAAATTGTATAGGTAAATAAAAAAAGTAAAAAAAATCGTACTTTTGTGTTGACAGTATACGAAAATTAGTATATACTTAAATCAAGCTTAAGGAAGGAGGAAGCAAATGAAAAACATCGAAGAAATTCGTAAGAGCAAAGGCATTACATTAGTAGACATTGCCGATTTGCTAGAAGTTGATTATCGCACGGTTCGTAGCAAGATTAACGGTGTTACAGATTTCAGTTTTGGTGAAACAGTGGCTATCAAAAAAGCATTCTTCCCAGAATATGAATTAGAATACCTATTCAGCGAACGTGCTGAAGCCTAAATTTTTTTAACCTAAATATACGAAAAATCGTACAAGTTAGAAAGAGGTAAGAATAAAATGGACAACCCATTCAAACCATTAGCTGACCAGTTTGACAGCATGCTGACGGCGGTCATAGCAGATAAAACAAAAGCGTTTGACATAGATCAAACACTACCATTGATTTTAACTGCTAAACAGTGTCAGTCAATGCTCGGAATTGGCAACTATACCGAATTTTTACGCATAACCAACCTTGACGGTTTCCCTAAAATCGACAAAGGTCGAGGGTCACAAATCAGATACCCACGGGACCCCGTAAGAGATTGGTTTAACAACAACTGGCAAGAGATTGCATAGCACATAACCCTAGCCGTAGCAGTGAGCTAGTGAGATATCAAAAAAAAACAAGCAATACCAACGATTGATATTCATAAGTCTCCTTAAATATATGAACCTCACTAGCTCTCTAGTGCGGTTAGGGAACAGAAAGGAATTAAAAATGAAAAAACTACTTAAATGGCTATTTGCAAAAGAGAAACAAGAACCAGAATATTTCTTCGAACCTGTATGGACACCATACGAAGAGAATGAACGCAAATATGAAGCACGCAAAAAACGTGAACAAGAGCTTTTAGCAAAATACGGAAACCGATAATATTACTATCTTTCAATCCGTAGCCACAGCCTCACCGTGGAGTGTAACATATACCTTTCCCCAAAAATATAAACTTTACTTTTTCCCACACAATCTTTCTAAATTTAAACATATTTACTTTACAAATAAACCGAAGCGGTGGGGCTATGGGTGCGGATTGAATGCACTAAAAAAACACGGGTAAGGGCCCGTGCAAGAAAATTATACCAAGGAGATTATACCATGAAAACACAAACAATTGCAAAACCAAGTTTCACTAAAACTAAAGCCTATGGCCTTTGTGGAACGATTGCTCTTGCCACAGCTCTATTGATTGGAGCTGGTGCAGTATCAGCGGATGAAGTAACTCAGCCAGTGGCAGACACTCAACCAGCGGTGGCGAATGTCTACACCGCTGATAATGCCGGCAATGTGACTGTTGCACCTAGCGAAACAGTGGCACCCGTAGCGGAAACACCAGTATTTACTCCACCAGCACCAGTAGAAGCGCAACCGATTGCAGAAGCACCAGCAACAAGCACACCAACCGTTGAAACTCAACCAGTGGTAGAAACACCAGTAACGGAAACAGTAGCACAACCAGCCGCAGAAACGCCTAAACAGCCTACTGAATTTGTCAAAGAAGACAACGAAATTAAAGTAACTAATCCAGATGTTGTCGTTGACCAATCAAACGGAACTGGTAAATACAGTGGTTTTACAGTGGAATATAAAGACGTTAAATTCCCAGATAGCATGCCTATCAACGAAGGGGATAAGGTAACATTCAACCTTCCAAAAGAAATCAACTTCCAAACAAACTATGATTTTGATGTCTATAACCCAGAAAAAGCTGTTGTTGGTAAGGCTTCAACTGACCCTAAGACACAAACAGTAACAACTGTATTTAACGATTACTTCAAGAACCATCCACTCAATAAACAAATGTCATTGAAGCTCGATGCTAAGTGGACTGACAAGGTTGAAAGTGGCAAGCCAGTTAACGTTAATTTCAATGGTACAGTGGTTACTGTTAATATTGGCAAAGAACAAGAAATCGGTAAAGATGAATTACTTTCTAAATGGGGCAGCCAAGACGAGAATGACTCAACTGTTATCAACTGGACTGCTCGTATTAACTACGCTAAACGTCTATTGAATTACGTCACAATCATTGATGAGATGAGTGATAATCAAAAGCTTGTTGATAATTACTTCGAAATCAAATCGATTGAAAGCGTAGACCCTTGGATTGATAAAGGTTCTGCTATGGATTTAGTAAAATCAATCAGTAAATCAGACCACGGTTTCACAATTAAAATGGATCGCCTTGATCATATGATTTATATTAACTATAAAACTAAATTGATTAAGCCGGTTAAAGATAGCGTAAACCCAACCAATAAGGTTGAGTTGAAAGCTGAGTCAGACGGTGCTATCTCACACAGTTATGTCCAACTTGTCGGTGGTAAAGGTGACGCAAGCGGTGAAAACAAACCGGAACCAACGTTTGAAATTCCACACGATGCACCTAAAGTTGAAATCCCTGAGTGGAATGGTGGGGTTACACCTCCAGACGCTCCAGTATTGGACAAGCCTGAATGGAATGGTGGAGTAATTCCGAATGATGCACCTATCTTGGACTTGCCAGAGTTGGAAATCCCAGAGGAACCAACTAAACCAACACCAGAAAAACCAGTGGTACCTAACACACCTAAAGAGGTGCCTAATAAGCCCGTAGACGCTCCAAAAGCGAAAGAGGTAGAAACTACCGAAGTGACTTATAAACTCGATTCTGTGCCGTCTGAGGTGGCAAATACGCCGGTTTACCGTGCGGCACTTCCTAACACTGGTGAGAAAGAAGGCATCATGTCAACTCTTGGGCTTGTAGTGATTGCCGCTGGTATCACAGCGTTGACATTGACTTTTAAGAAGTACAACGAAGGTGAGGAATAATAATCATGAAAGAAAATAACAAACAAGTCGTATTTTACAGCGCAGAAAAAGATGGATTTCTTAAAAGTTACAAGGACAAAGAAAGTCTAGTGTTTACAGCAGTTTTTGACGACCGTCTTTGGAAAGCGCTACAGTTACCGGTTGAGTTTTACGAAAAACAAAAAAACAATATCGACAAGCTCGCTGAAGCGTTTGACTGTGAAGTGCTTATCGTAGAAGCTGAATATAACGTAACTAAACTTGACGGTTCTGACTTTGAACGCACGGAGTGTGAAGAATCCATTGAAGACCGCATTAAAACACTTATGAAATTGTTTGCGAAGTAATTAAATAATCAAGTAGTGGTGGGAGGGTAGGCATTAAAGAATTATGACAACATTATATGAATTAACTGGTCAATTCCTTGAAATTTATAACATGGAAATTGACGATGAAACCAAGCTCGATACACTCGAAGCGATTGACTGGACTACCGACTACGAAAATAAAGTAGAAGGCTATGTCAAGGTTATTAAATCGCTCGAAGCTGATATTGAAGCTCGCAAAAACGAAAAGAAACGCTTAGATGGTTTGAATAAGTCAGACCAATCTAAAATCGACAACCTCAAGGCTGCTCTTGCTACTAGTATGGTTGAGACTGGTCAGGATAGAGTTGACACCACTCTCTTTAAAGTTGGCTTCCGTAAATCGAAAGCGGTAGTAGTGGACGAAGATAAACTTCCTAAGAAGTATCAAATCGTTAGCTACAAGCCAGACAAGAAAACGATTAAAGAGCTACTTAATAGCGGTGCTACTATCCGAGGTGCTGTACTCGAAGAAAGGAGAAACCTAAGTATCCGATGAAAATTCTTGCGATTGACCCATCTTCAGCCAAGGCGGAAACAAGCACTAACGGTATCGTCTTGCTAGACAATGCAAGATTAATTAAACATTGGGTGGTTGGCTACAGTGTTAAGGATATCCGTAATTGGTATGAGAACGAAGGGCGATTTCTAAAAACGGATATTGTTGTTATTGAAAAATACGAAGCCCGCGACAACAATCTCGCAAAAGATAACAGTGTTTTAGAAACAATCGCACTGTTTCAAATCTTATTTCCAGACGCTATCCTTCAGCGCAATGCTGGGTATCAATCAGACATACCAAATTCCTTATTAAAAAAACTAGGGCTTTGGAAGTTCGACAAATCCCATCACCAAGACGTTAGGGCTGCTGCAAGATTAGGCTTGTTTTGGGCCATGCGAAACGACATAGAAGAAGTCGTCCAAGATATCGGAAAGGTGGTGAGTGCACATAGCAATCACACTTAGAAAATGGCAAGCTGAAGCAGTCAAAAGGAGCGACAGAATAGAACCCGGAATATTCTTAGAGGCTTTGGGCGGTCGTGGTAAAACATTCTGTGCGCTGGCTATCGTTAAACATAAATGTGCTAAGAAGATTGTGATTCTAAACAATCGTCTATCTATCCTCAAAGGATGGGAAGAATCGGTCGAAGCGTTTGGTTTTGATGATGATGTAAGTTTCATTATCCAGACGGACAGAAAGTTACAAAACACGCTCAAAAAAGACTCTCGTTTAGACTGTGACCTACTTATCATTGATGAGTGGCAGAACATGTCGTCTGATAAACAAGTGGCCTTATACCGCAAAATAAAACGCAAATACACTATCGGGTTATCAGCTACGCCTATTCGAAAAAAAGGCCAAAATTTCTATCCGTTAGAAAAAACCATATTTGGATATGCAGAACCTAATCGAAAATTTGATTGGCAAAAACAACACGGCAAGATGGTATACGATAGATTCTCTTACTCGAAGGAAAAATGGGAAGATTTCAGAGATTATGAAAGTTATATTAGTCGTCTCCCAAACTTTTTTAGATGGGAAGAAATCGAAGAAATCGAGAACGCCAAAGAAAACAATGGTTTCGAGATCAAGTTTTTCAAAAACACCATCGATGCAGGAAACCCAGAGAAACTAACTATTTTTAAAGAATACAACATCGTTGAAGCTAATGGCAAATATGCAATGGCTAAACAATCGTTTGGTCGTAAAACATTTGAGCGTTATCTTGTCCAAACTGGAGTTGATGTTGATTTTCCAAAATTGAAAGCAGTTAACAAAGACACACCTCTCATGCTCACCATTGACGGTTTAATTGAGAGGGCCCCTCACGACATGTTGATTGTCAGCAAGTCCAAGCAGGTTGTAAATGTCATCCATGAGAGACACCCAGATATTGGCATCTGGACAGGAGATGTCCAAGAAGGACTTGATAAGAAAGTGGTTGTAGCCACTAGCCAAGTCTTAGGCGTAGGAGTAGACGGCTTGCAACATAAATATCACACGATTGTTGTTCTTGATCCAGTTGATGAAGATTCTGGAGAGTATGACGACTACCGACAACTTCTTTGGAGGATAACTGGTAGCAGACAACAACACGATGTGAATGTTATTGAATTTTACTACAAGGAGAAATAATGAGTTTTACTTTACCAGAAAACAAACCACGCATCCCAAAAGATACACCCCGCAATTACTTCATTTATGGGGAAACCATGAGCGGTAAGTCTTATTTAGCTAATGAGTTCCCTAATCCTATTGTTTTGAACACGGACGGGAATGCTGAAGCTAATAGCGTGCCTAGCATTCAGTTGGTTAACGCCAAAGATTCTAACGGTCGAATCACTAACTCAGTGATCAAGCAGTTAGGAGAAGTCTTGCTCGCACTTCAAACACAAAAACATACTTACGAAACAGTAGTTATCGATGTTATCGATGATGTTATCGAAATGATTAAGATTGCGGTCTGTGACGAGCTTACACCAAAAGGTAACCCTCGCTTGAAATCACTGTCTGAAATTCCTTATGGGAAAGGCTACGATTTCTTTAATCAAGCTATCACGGAATTAGTTATCGATTTAAAAGCCCTACCTATGAATGTTATCTACATTAGTCGTCAAGTTTCAGAATACGACGACAAAGGCAACGCTACTAAGGACAAACCAAGCCTAAAAGACAAATACGTTAACTTAATCAATGGTAACTCAGACTTGATGATCCACACTGAGAAAATTGGGAATAACTACAACCGTAGCGTTGACCGAAAACGTAAAACTTACTACGCTGACCAAGTTGACGACAAGGCTATTCTTAAAATCCTCACCACTATTCGAGGTGCTGTTGAACCACCTAGGCAACAAAAAGCAGAAAGCAAACAAGAAAATATACAACCTAAACAAGTAGCACAAAAACAAGTTGCTGCTACTAACGATACAGATCTATTTTAAAAAAACAAGAACACAAAAAGGAGAATAACAAATGAGCTTACTAGATATCGCAAAATCAATTAAAAAAGAAGGTTTCGACCCACGCAAAGACAGTGCGAACGGACCAGCTCCGATTCCAGCGGGGACTTATCCAGTCGTTTTAAAAGATGCTAAATTCAATGTATCTGAAAGCGGATGGGAAAGCATTTCTTACCAATTTGAAATCCGTGGCGGTGATTACGACGGACGCACTGAATATGCAAGTTTTGGAACACTTTCTGAATGGAAAGGTAAAGATATTAAATGGTCTGTTGAACGCACTATGAAATTCTTTATCAAGGCTCTTGTCCTTGCAGGAGATAACATGCAAGGAACTGAACAAGACGGGAAAGATTTGGAAGAGTCTCTTCAACACAAAGCAGTCGGTTCTTACTACAACCTTGTGATCACAGAAACACAAGGTAAAGGTGATAAAGTTTATCGAAACTACGACCTTGAGGAAGACGTTTCACAACCTTTTGGAAACAGTAATCCAATGGATATCTCGGACAAAAACCTCCCTTTCTAAATCGCGGGCGTTTCTGGATAGTAGATACTACCGATTCAGATATTGGCCCATTCGCTACGTATGATGAAGCGTTTAGCGAAATGCTCAAATACTTAAGAATGACGGAAGCAGAATATCACCACAACTTGCTCGCTCAAGAACTTGTGTATGTCTGTCAAGAGGAGTAATTGCGATGGCTAGCATGAAAGACTACGCTTTGAAATATCAAAAAATGGGTTTCTCAGTCATCCCAATTCACCCAAAGAACAAACGCCCTTTGATTGACTTTGCTGATAAACCAGCAATGACTGAAGAAGAAATTAGCAATCTCTGGGACGGTTTCCCTAATGCAAATATTGCACTAAGAACGACCAATTTCTTTGTTGTCGATATTGACAAACACGGTAAGAGTAATGGTTTCGATTCTTTAAAAAAATGGCCTTATTTGAATCTAATAGAGCCTACCTTACAAGCCAAAACCGCAAGTGGTGGCAAACATCTATTCTACTTTAAAAGGGATGATGCCCCGATCTCTCAAATGATTGGTTTTCTCCCCGGCGTTGATATCAAGGCTCACGAAAACAACTATGTCCTCGTAGCACCTTCAGCGACAGACAAAGGTATTTATGAATGGGACTTGGAGAAATCAAAAGAAGGGCTGACGATGGTAACGCCATCGAAAGAACTTATCCAAGCCATTAAAAGACAGTATCAGCTTACCAACGATTTTAAAGGTGATGGCACTGATGGTTTAAGAGCTCTCAAGAACAGAACATACACTCGTGAGAGAACTAATACTACAGACCTATTTGAAACTATAGTAGTTGGGTTTGGTGACGAAGGCGGACGGAATGACAAATTAGCCAGTTTTGTGGGTGGTTTACTCACTAGAGCGGTCGATGATGAATTCGTTGTCCAACTCGCCCATATTGCTAATAACAACAGCCCAAATCCTCTAAGCACTAGAGAAGTTGATAGAACGGTCGAAAGTATGATCAAGAAAGATAGGAGGTGATAACAATTGGTAATGTAATAAGTATAGATACGAATGTAAAAATGACGCTAAACAAGGACGGAAATATCAAATCTAATAGTCCAAGTAATGTTCTGAAAGCTTTTAAATCGGATGACCAGCTAAGTATTTATCTAAAACACAACGAGTTCTCGCAAGAACACGAGATTACAAAGGATATAAAAATCGGGAACACCTTTTTAAAAAAAGGCGAGCTACCATCTAACTTTGATTCTGTTGTTAAAGTCTATTTTGAAGATGTTTTGGGTGTCGCTTTTTCTGGCCAAGCCATGCTTGATGGTATGGAAACGTTCTTCTCGGAACGGTTCTACAACCCGGTTAAAGATTATATGGAAAAAGCCGCTGAAGAATGGGACGGCAGAGAACGTGTCAGTCGTATTCTACAAGTCTATCTTGGTGCCGAGGATGCACAAATCACCTCCAAAATCGCTAAGATGTGGCTGGTCTGTGCGGTAGCTAAAGTTTATGATCCTTATGCAAAAGTCGATTATGTTCTCGACTTAGTTGGTGGGCAAGGTGTTGGTAAAACCTCCTTTCTCCAAAAAATAGGTGGTCAATGGTATACCGATGCAGTCACTGATTTTTCTAACAAGGACAATTACGACATCATGCTAAAAGCTCTAATCGTCAATGATGACGAGATGGTGGCCAGTGAGCGTATGTCATTTGCCGAAACTAAGGCCTTTATCTCAAAAACAAGCCTTAGATTTCGTAAACCGTACATGCGACGGACGGAAGAATTTGCGAAGAACTTCGTTCTCGCAAGAACTACCAACCAGCGTGAGTATTTGAAAGATAAAACCGGCGAACGTCGTTTCCTTCCTATCCTCGTTAACAAGGACAAACAAGTCAAACATCCAATGGAGATGAAAGAGGAAGTTGTTAAACAAATTTGGGGCGAAGCAGTCACGCTTTACAAAAACGGACATCCACTCATGTTTGACGACGCTACTGAGGAAGAGCTTAACAAATATCGAGAGCGGTTTATGTATCGAGACGAAGTAGAGATACAAGTTATTGATTACTTGGATATGCCCGTGCCTAAAGAATGGGATTCGTGGTCTATTCAAAAACAACATCAGTACACACAACGCTATTTTGATAATGACTCTGAATTAGAAAAAGGTGATAGCAAAATGTCTAAGGTATCAACTCGTGAAATTATGTATAACCTTTTCATGAGAAATTCGAGTGATAGAAAACTGTCTCGCAAGATCAGTATTATTGTCGATGGGCTGCCAGAGTGGGAGAAACGCCCGTTTAAACGAAATGGAAAAACCTTTAAAGGCTATATCCGTGATGAAGATTATTCTGAATAAAAAAGCATAACAAAAGGTTACCAAAGTGTAGTAACCGATTTAACGGTACGGTAACTTTTTAAGGGGAAAGTGACTGTAGGTTACCGTAAAAAAAAAATACGGTAACCCCCTCAACCCCTTGTGGCTCTTGGCTTTATACTATATAGGTTACCTAGTTACTATAAATAATAATAAAAGTATAAATATATATATATCTATAGTATGAAATACTATAGGTATAGGGTTTGTAGCTGAAATAAAGAAAGAGAAGAATGTTTTTTAACAAGTTTTTCGAAAAATACGGTAACCCGGTAACCGCAGAATAATACTCAAAAATGATTAATAAAAAAACTAGGATAAAAAAATGGTAAAACGGTGGACTGATCGCATGGCTGGCATTAAATATGCACCAAAGCCATACGATAAATCGGTAACGGTGTTAGAACGTGTAGAGTATTTTAGACACTGGTTTTATATCACGCATCAAAAGAAAGGTGTGGTAGCAACCAAGCTAGGTATTGGGAATAAGAAACTCAACCGCATTCTAACGCTGGAGCAGTTACCGGATGAAGAATTACTAACGAGGATGATGGAACTATGCAAGTAAAGGAATACGCCTTATACAAGGGTGAGGAATTACTGGCGATGGGAACTAAGCGTGAAATCGCTGAACAATTGGGTGTGTCGGCTAGCACAATCGGTTACTACGGGACGCCAGTATACGCTCGTAGAACATCGGATAATGGAAGGAGATTGGTAAAGTTATGAAATACAAAGTTATCGTCTATTACGACAATATGGAGGATAGTGAGCATATTTTTAGCAACAAGAACGACGCTATCAACGAATTGCATCGCTTACGAGGTGTGAAATATCGCAATGCAAGGAAGTATAAGGTGGAAATGGTGGAATGTGATGGATAGACAAGAAGCAGTACAAACGCTATCGAAGGTAGGGAAGATTTCTGTATCGTACGCAGAAGACTTGTATGACTCATTCTTTCCTAAGCCAGTCGTTCCGCAGTATGTGGCGGATTGGATTGAGTATTGCAAATTTACTAATGTTAATCTGGTTCAGGCTTTATTTATTAGTGATATAGATTTTTACAATTATGGAAGTCAAGAAGATTGTTCAAAACTAAAAGAATTTCTAGGAACAGAGACAAACCAAGAAATTTTCGCTAGAGCATGGCTTGATGGCTACGAGGTCGAGAGCGAGCCTAGATATACAGTTGAGTTTAAAGGGATTGACGACAATTACAAGTTTTTGAACTATGGTACATCTTTTAAAGACTGGACTTTTGATGATAGTAAAGGCGCGAAGGGGGTAAGAGTAGCCCACACCCGCAAAGAACTAGAAGATGCCGGTTTCGGTTGGGTATTCAACTGCGAGGGAATTGAGATTGAGGAGGTGGAATAGGTGAATGAGGAGTTTGTTTTAGAGTTAAAGAAAATATTAAATTGTTTTCCTGGCTCATACATCAATCGCAATCTCGAAGTGATTCTTATTCCAAAAACCAATACCTATTTCTCTCTCGTGGGTTGTAGCACAAAGAGAGATATAGTTGCAAAGGTCTTGATGTGGTGTACTAGAGATATTTCAAAAGCCCGTCCTTACGAATACCACAAACGAAATATTAGATTTTATGTCGAAAACAGAGAACGACTAGAGAAATACCTTGGGAAAAAAATAAATGTTGATGTTATTTATCACAAACTTGGGAACGGAATTAACAAAGGATTAACTTATCAATTTATAGATAGTGGTTTTGATATGGATTTATTGTACGAAGAGGTGGACGATGGAAACGATTAAATTTATTTTGATGGTCGTAGCTGCGGTTTACGCCTGGCGCACGCTGTTTGGAGGGAATGATTAATGGCAAAATTTATCGAAGTAAAACCTGTTAATTTTGTCGGCGAGAAACATAGAATTCTGATCAATGTTGAAAAAATCGACTACGTTCAGGAACAAGAAGGAGGCGTGACATCGATACATCTATCGGATGTACCTCTAGGCTATTTTGGCGAGAAGGATTTATTCCCCAAATCTCTGCATGTAGCAACGCCGTATGACATTGTATGTGACGACATAATGAAAGAAGCAATTAAAAATGAACAGACTTAAACAATTAAGGAAATCAAAGGGGATGACTCAACAAGAGTTAGCTGATTTGGTTGGAGTTACCAAGGGGGCGATTATCCACTGGGAAAAATACGGTTTTAGTAGCGCAGATAAACTCCAAAAGTTAGCCGGTACTTTCGGTGTATCTATTTCATATCTGCTAGATTACGATACCAATAACACATTCTCAGAGTTAATCGTCAAAGTCAACGAATGGGCTATTAGTCACGGGTTGGACAAGAGCAATCCCAAAACTCAATGGATGAAAGTCACGGAAGAAGTGGGCGAGATTAGAGACGTGTTTCTAAAACCTAACGATTTCGCTGATCCAGAATGGTCGCTAAAAGACGCCATAGGAGATTCAATTGTGACGCTGATTGTTTTATGCTTGCAGCTAGGATACGACGTGGAAGAATGCCTCACAATCGCTTATAACGACATTAAAGATAGACAAGGAGTAATGATTGATGACAACTTTATCAAAGAAACCAAAACGAGATAACCAACTAGGCATAGCTACCGCCCTACTGGTTATCTCCTTAGCTATCAACATTGGTACAGTAATCAGCGTAGTTAATCGACCAGTAGAAGCTATCGTTGTGCACAAGGCTGATAACGCCACCGTGCTACATGGAAAGATTACTGGCAAGGAAATGGTCGGAAAACTCTACACGCTTGATTGTGGGGCTTATGGGAAATTCCTAGTGAGTAAGGAGCAGTACGATAGTGTGAACGTCGGGGATGATATTCCCAGCTATCTGAAAGGGAGAGGGCAATGATACCAAGATTTAGAGCATGGGATAAAGAGTTCAAGGAGATGGTGCAAGTTGATGCACTGGTTTTCGATGAACAAATTATCAAAGCAACCTACAAGAACGGAAATATTGTAAAAGAGGACTTAAAAAATTACGTTCTCATGCAATCAACTGGACTGACTGATAAAAATGGCAAAGAAATTTTCGAAGGGGATATTATTGATTCGTACGACGTTGGACTATCCGGCATAATTGAATTTAGACCAGATTTAGGTGCGTTTGTTAGCACGCTGATTGAATACCATAATTTTGAGCGCTTGTGCAATGTTGCTAACTCGGCAAAAATCATCGGGAATATATGGGAAAATCTAGAGCTGGCAGAGGTAGGCTCATGATCGTGAAATACAAATATTCCGGATTGACAGAGGAATTATATCAACGGCTGGTCAGTGAACATGCGGCGCTGAGAGAGACGTACAAAAAAGGCTCTTATAAACAGCATTTTCAAGAGGTGCGACAGTGCAGTGAAGTGCAAGCACGCATCATTTACCAAGCATTCAATAGTGCGGTGGTGGAACGTGCGAGGATATCGCCCCAAACTGTCGACCGCTTGAAAGGCATTATTTCTGATGAATTATTCGACGACCTTCAAGACTATCTGTCTACTAATTACACAAGAGGTAAAACCACGCGCCCTGTTTTGAATAAAACCAACGCAGGACTGCCAGAGGGGCTATTTAAACGGTTCCAGGAAGAAGTGGAAGAACTACGCAAGGAGCACCCTAATAACCTAAACAACTACATTAGAGAGGTTAAAGGCTGTGACCAGAAAACAGCTAACAATACCCAAAACGCCCTCAATTGTTGCTATGCAGAAAAAGCTGCCCTAACACCGTTGAAGGCTATCCAAATGGAAGGGTTACTTTCAAGAGGGCTATTCAGCGAGATTATTGATTATGTATTTAATAACTATGAATGGAGCGAGAGATTGGACAATGAAGTAGATCGCATCATTCTTAAATATCGTAATAAAGGCAAGATAGGTCGCAATAAGATGTCAGTCAGAAAAGCTCTTTATACAGCTTACATGTTAGGCGTGTAGCTAGAACGGTCTACGAGGGTTCGACTCCCTCACTAGCTATTGTCTGTCAAAATATCCAAGAGACACTTTTTTAACACTTTTTCAACACTGTCGAGCTGACAGACCTCGACACCAAAAATCCAGTAAATAATAAGTTATAGAATCGAGGAATCCTTTTTTATTTTATTACCCTAGCCTTGCATTGCTGGTGGCAAGGCTAAATCTAATGCATGGGAGGTGGTACCCTAATCCTTCTTTATTCTTGTATAAAAAAAGACCCAGACTAATGCCCAGGACTGTTCAAACGCTAATAATAATATTATACCATAAAGGAATGTAATTTATGAGAACGGTGGAACGGCTGCAACAAATCAAGGCGCTTGATAGATATATTGACAGTCAGATAGAACAGATTAGAAGACTGGAATCGCAAGCGCTCAAAGTAACGGCTGGAGCTATGCAAACTGACATGGTGCAAGGTGGTAAACGTAAGGGTAAGGATGACATCTATGTGGAACTTATGACGGCTCGTGAGGAAGTAGAACGCTTCACGGCTGAAGCTATCAAACAGAAACTGGAGTTTCGTAGACAGATAGCAAACGTGGGGGATATAGATGCTAGGTCCCTACTGCAAATGGTATACATAGACCAGCTA
>OGKB01001016.1_pt1 | contig 16400 bp, 16 predicted proteins | sample 1572351 | NCBI WGS metagenome assembly OGKB01 (sample SAMEA2582088, study PRJEB24529) | metagenome | biome: Human gut stool | place: China | collected 2011
TAAAATGGCATTTTTGCCCCAACTCTCCGAAGCGGGAGCCGTTGATAATGTAATTCGCATGTAGTTCTTCTCCTTTATTTATTGTATAAGTTACTTTGCTAATAAGCTCCGATCTTCTTCCATACAACTTTAAATGTTTTAAATAGAATCACGATATCATTCCATAATGACCAGTTCTTTGCGTACCAAGTATCAAAATAGACACGAGTATCATAACTTACATTATTTCGTCCACTAACTTGCCATAAACCTGTCATTCCAGGTTTTGCCATAAGATAATAATCAACGTCGTCCTGATAATAAGGTAACTCCTCTTTTACTATTGGACGAGGTCCCACCAAACTCATTTCACCTTTGAGAACATTCCAAAGCTGTGGCAATTCATCTAGACTTCTAGCTCTTAGCCATCTTCCAATAGGTGTAATACGAGGATCATCTTTAAGTTTAAAATCTTTTTCCCATTCTAAACGAGCATTTTCATCCGTTGCTAAAATTCTTTCTAAAACCTCATCAGAATTATTTACCATTGTTCTAAACTTCAAACATTTGAATTCTTTTTTATTTTGACCAATTCTTGAATGCTCATAAATTAGTTTTCCACCATCTTTCTTAATAAAAAAATACAACGGGATACATAATGGAAATAAAAAAATCAAAAGAAAAGAGGCACCCAATATATCAAAGACTCTTTTAATAAATCGAGAAGACCGTTTTGCTAAGTTATTATTTACTCGAAACAGTACCATTTCATGGCTAAACAGAAAAGACATATCCGTACCATAAAGCGGAATACCTCGAAAATCAGGAATAACTGAGATAGAACGACAACCTTTTCGAATTAAATAACGCAACCAGAAATCCTGCTTTACTTTATTTTCCTCATCTATAGCAAGAATAAACTGTGTAAATTCTGGAGATACCAGTTTGATCAGCAACTCAGGATTATGGCGCATAACTGGCACCCCTTCAATGAATTCTGATTTATATTCTTCAGTATTTATAAACAATTTAATATTAAACCCTAAATATGGCTCATTATTTAATGCATCAAATACTTCTTTCGCATTCTTACCATTGCCAATAATAATGGTTTCTTTCAAATACCACCCTAATTTGATAAGTAAATTTTTGATTAGAACTCGCCCCAAGGGCACTAAAGTAAAAACAAAAAGCCAAGTTATAGACCAAAAATAACGAGAAACATAAAGACGGGAAAAAGCAACTATAGCTAGCTCAATAACAAAAATAATTAATAATGTTCTAAATATCTCTTTTAACTCAAACCAAAATGGCTTGCGGTAGGTGTAATGACGCAAACGAATCCAAAACCAAATAACACTGCAGCCTCCCATAAGGCTATGAATAAAAATAAAAGATGAAAGCTGCTCTATGGGAAAATATTGACCATCCGCCCTACTAAATTTAAGTAAAACAAAGGATGCTAAAAAAATAGAAATCCAGAAAGAAACAAAATCTACAGAAATTTGAAAAAACTTAATAAAATTGGCTCTATTCATGTTACTTCATTCCAATATCCTTTATGCATACTAAAAGCCCTACACCACTTATAAGGTAATCTATAGTAATAATAACCTAATTTAAAACCGAGCCACTTAGCACATGTAGATAATATAGCTTTAGGAATTAAATGCGGTGACTTTATGGATAAAAACTTTAATTCTGATAGTACAAACCTTTTTCCCTCAGAAACAGCCCTACCAAATTTTTGTTGAATCCATTTCTGTTCTTGCTGAAATACACCTGTATCAAAATAACGTTGGAATTCTTGTTTTAGTGTATAGTTATGACTGTGAAATACTGTTGCCTCAGCGCAGTAGGCAACTTTATATCCAGATAAAATCATTTTTGCTGTTAAATACATATCTTCAGCTAGAATTGTGTTATCCGGAAATCCTCCTAATTTATCAAATACAGATAAGCGGTATGCAGCAAAAGAATTAGACATAAATACTGTCTTGATACCTAACGCTGAAATATCAGCCATAGTTCTCACTCTGGACTCAGACGGATAATTAAAATAACGAGCATGAACTGCTAGCGGTGTTGCCTCATGATGTGGCAACTGTCGCCCACAAACAGCTGCTACTTCAGGATCAACAAAGGGGGCAAGTAAATTCGCTAACGAATCTGGTGAAGCCAAAATTGCATCTTGGGTCATAAATACCACTACATCAGCAAAACTTTTGGCAAATTCAACCGCTTGATTACGTGTTCCACCATGATTAAACTCTGATTTCGGGATAGAATGTACTAAGAACCCCGACTCATCTGCGTGTTTTGCCGTATTATCGGAAGAAGAAGAATCAATCACAATTACTTTATCAGCTTTCAAGAGTTGAGATTGATAGGCTGTGATCCAATCTTGCCATTTATTACCCGCGTTATAAGTTGGTACACATAATGCAAATTGAAGAGCGGTCATTTTTTTCCTTATTTTACAAAAAGTGGCAATATCCATTTCTTTAATGTTGGCACACTATGATAAATCCGCTTTGACTTTACAGGCAAACCATGCGGCTTTCCATATTGCGTAACAAAATACTCAAACATTTTGGCCTGTCGAATAGATTGGCGAAAATTTTTCCAGTAAGAGCGAAAACGGCTTACATAATAAAGTGCGCGAAATTTATGATTAAACACGCCAATCTGATTTTGACAATGTTGACGATAATCTAGCAAAGGCTTATCTATAAATTGTGTTTCACCATAATAGCGCGCTAACAGTGCCAACCACCAATCGTGCATATAAAGTTCAGAAAGTTGAGTATAAGATAAAGACTCTAATGCTAGATTACGTAAGGCACGATTGATCATACAAGCTGCTCCCTGCACGCAATTTTTATACAAAATTGAATCATCGTTCAAACATTCTGCACTTAAAGCCTGGTAAGCAAAAAAACTTGGGGCGATTTCTTGATTTTGTTCATCAATCAAACGAGCATCACTGAAAGTCAGAGTTGGAACATTACTATTTTGCTTTTCAGCCATTTGAGCAAATTCTGTGATCTTATCCACGTGCCAAATGTCATCTTGATCCGCTAAAAAAGTAAAATCTGCTTCACAATGCTTTAAGGCAGACAGAAAATTAGCGATTACGCCTTTTTTAGAGCCTTGTACAATTTGATAAGCCGCAAAGTTAGCCTGAGCAAAAATTTGCTGGACAATAGCAAGGGTTTCATCGCAAGAACCATCATCAGATATAATAATTTTTTGTGGCAAAATAGGCTGCGATAAAATACTCTTTAGTTGTTCTAATATAAAAGATGCACCGTTGAAAGTGCATACAATCACGGAATAATTTAAACTCATTTTATTATCTATTTAAAAGTTAACAATAATAACATCATTTACTAATGCAATACTTCCTTTTGATGGCCAATGAGGCATATTCTCAGAGACTTTTGTAGCAATTTGTATTTGTTCACTAGATGGGAGATTATAGCTTGCACCTTGAGCCGCAAAAAAATGGTTCTTTACAAAAGTTCCATGCTCATTGCCAAAAGTTATTTCAAATAAAGAACGACCTGTAAGAGCTAATTTTTGGCTAGAATAACAACTATTATTACATTTAACGCTATGTGAACCAATGAATGCAACGGGATAGGGAGGAAACTCACCGTATCCAAGCTCACCTATTTTATTTTGAATGCTATAAACCAAATTAACGTCTTGCTGATACGTAATAGCCTCAGTATAAAATATTCTATTCACTACGTAGCTTTGAGATAATCCAATAACAGACAGAATTAATACTAAAATACCCTTAAGATATTTATGCTGTTTTTGAATGTGTTGATAAATATAAAATAGCATAAAACCCAAGGCAAATGGATGAGTCATTATTGTTCGTTCTGTAGTTCTATTACCTAGAATAATGCCCATCATAAATGGAGAGGCGACTATACAGATCGCAATCAATAAGTTATATATAGATTTTTTTTCATAAAATGTTTTAATTAACAGCAATAGGAAAAATACTATGGAAACAATTAGAAACCACTTTGTGAAGAATATACTATTCGAATAATATATTTCAATAAGATGATTTAAGAGATTGCTAAGGATAATGTGAATATCATCCTTACCCCATCTCAGCTGCTCTGATATATATGGATGAGTGGATATATCAAAATACCATTGAGCTCCTTTATTAAAAATAGTATAAGCTAAATAAGATGCTACAAATACGAAAACATATCTAATTGTAAAAAACATAGTTTCCCTATTTAATCTATTATCATTTTCTATTTTCATAAAAACCACAAAAAAAGTTGCTGTGATAAATATCGTCACCATAGCGAGATAAATAGAAAATGCAATAAAGCTAAAAATAATTGCAAATAAAAGCGCCATTCTTGATTTAATAAAAATCCAGTTCTGAATACACATCAAACTTATAGCAATAAATATAAGAGCTAGAGCAACCTCCATCCCCATTAATAAGAATCCTAGCATTTCAGCAATAATAGGCGATGAAACAACTGGTATTGTAAAAAAAAGAAGAGAATGATTCTTTTTTACGCCTCCGTTTAGTAAATAAGCCCATACCAACGCAGATAAGCCAATAAATAAAACCATTAAAAAAGATGCTAATGCATTATTATACCAACCAATACCCATCAAATGTTTAAATAGCACAAGCCCAGTACGTCCTAATTCATGCCAAGCACTATATTGAGAATCAGTAATAGAAATAATGGCCTCAGTATCGATTGAGAAGCTTAGTGAAAATAGTTTTATTCCATATCCCAATAGCAGAAAGAAAACGGTAATATTAATAAGAAATAAGTTATTTCTTAGAAAATCGATAAATTCATCAAAACTATATTTGCAATTAGATAAGAAATACATACAAGGTTCCTATAAAAATCACATTATTCTTTTAAAAAGAAACTTAGAAAAATTACTCACAACTGGATATATAATAATGGCATAAGAAAAGCTTATCACACAAACAGAAATCCAAATACTTAATTTGAAAGTAGAGTTCTCATTAGGTAGATTAGGTATCTCCTGAAAGAAATACAATAAAACCTGATGATGTATAAGGAATGCTAAAAAAGTATATTGGGCCCAGTATGCTGTTTTATCTAATATTTTTTTGGTTAGATATTGACCAATCACCCTAAAAATACATTCGAGAATCAAAAATAATGAAATCCCTGTTAAAATCATATGAAAATGATATGGAATATGTGCATGAGCGAAATCTGAAAATCTTAAGTAAATTAAAGATAATACAGGTAATATCATTTTGCATGTCTCATTTTTAGACAAAAATGTAGTAAAAATTATTCCAAAGAAAAAATCAGGTAATCTCATTATTGGATTAATCGTCTGAGGAATCTGAAATATTTCTGAATAAATATTAAATACACATGCAACAATAGCAATTATTATAATAAATGAGATAATTGGTTTCTTAGAAAAAAATATATACAATACTGGAAAGAACAGATAGGTTATCAGCATATACCCTGTATACCATTCACCAACCAGGTAATAGCTAGGAAATTTATATAAAAAGAAACCATCTAAACCAATAAATGTTAATATAATTTTCCAATATTCTCCATCACCAAAAGGTTTATGTAGAATGATTAGAAAGACTAAAGCAACCAATATATAGGTAATCCAAAATGAAGGATAGATTGCTAAAAACCTTTTTTTAAAGAAACCTCTTATACTAAAATTTTCTCTGTTTGTTAATGCTAATGTTAATCCAGAAATAATAATAAACATTGATATCCAAAGATCACCAAAACTAACATTAAAATAAGTAAGAGAACCAATCAAAGAAGCGCTATTATTTGAATAAAATACATGAACATTAAGATGAAATAGTATGATTGATATACAAGCTATAATCTTAATCGCATCAACATAAAATAGATGTTGTTTCTCTTGCATTTATCTTTTTCCCCAAGTAGCCATAGAATCATAAGTTCTTGCAGGAAAAACATTATACTTAGGCTTAATTTTTAAGTTATGCTTAGTAATAAACTCTTCTACAGCAGTTCTTAAACTCTTCGGTTTGCCTGAGCAACAATTAAATATACCTTTTTCTTTGCTTAAAATTCTTTCTTCTATTTGTGCCGAAAGCTCTTCAATATCAATGAAATCATAAAGCATTTCACCACTATTCAATGGGAAAAACTCTTGTCCTTCATCTTCAGCCTTTAAGATCTTCGTAAAAATAGAATTACTAAAACGATCATCTCCTGTAATATAGTAAAAGCGTAACCACTGTAAATTTAATTCAGGCGTTACACTAGCAAAATCAAACATTGCTTGGCGTAAGAAATTTTTTGCAATTCCATAAGGATTTCTAGGATTACAAGGTGTATTTTCATCAATAGGTCCAACAAAGTATCCGACCTCATGCATTGTTCCTGCAACAGAGATATTTTTTATACCTAATTCTGCCATAGATGTGAGAAATTCATAATGTTTCATCACGTTAGCTAAATGAGAAGGATCTCGATGATTAAATCCTGCCTGCCAAGCTAAATGCAATAAACATTCTGCATTTTTAACTAAATCACATTTTTCATCTTGAGATAGTGCAAATATATTTCCATAAAATAAGTTTGCGCCTTCTAAAAAAGGATGGGGTGTTTCCCCATCAAAGAGCATCGCAGTGACTTGATGTCCTTTATTTAATAAAGTTTTTACAACATTTCTTCCAATATAACCATTAGCTCCAGTTACAATAATATTCATTGAATTAATGTCCTCTTAATTTATGATAATAATGTCTTAATTTTCTATATGGCATTCGTGTTAATTTAGATAATCTAGGATAGTTAGCTAATACGTGATTTTTTAATAATCGTACTACGTTAATTAAGAAATATCGGCTAACATTAGAATTTCCTGATGAGGCATTATTTCCTAACATATGCTTAGCGTTGTGAGCTAAGTGAATTTGATAAGGTATATCTCCATTAGATAGATTACTTACCAATCTTTGCATCTTATATTCTAACTTAGTGTAATTTAGTTCCATCATTTCTGACGACATAATGTTACATGCTAAGTAACCTGCATCATGAGCAACATAAGCTAATAAGCGTTCTAAAACATGAGCCAACGATCCATCACAATGCATTGGTTCTTTATTAAACTCTTCAAACTTCCAATTATATTCAAAAAGTTTACGCAATGCCTTTGGCCTGAACCAAAACATAGTTCCATATGCAGCAAATGGAGAAATGTCATCAAATGGAATTTTAACACCAATCTTTTCTGCTATTTTTATAGCTAATTCCCTATTAGTAAACCAAGCATGGCCTAAAGTAGGGTGACCTATATGCACCATTGAAGGCATTGCAAATCCTATAGATTTATTTTTATCTAAGTAATTTAATACCTTAGATGTATAAGCTTTATCTTTTAAAAGATTTAGATACATCATCTCTTTAAAGTGTTGAGACATATTATGGGAATTTTGTGGTGATTTTTTAGAATGTAATCGACAAATCCAATCATATTTATTTGATAAAACTTCTTCTTTACATGTAATAAAAAGAGATGACATATCTCTACCACGATTTTGCTCTACTACTTTTACATTAATTGATTTTGCACCACTAGATCGCAATATTGAATTAGATTCAATCTTGCATTTATTTTCTGTACTAGAAGTAGTAATAAGTAAATCATAAGAACAAGGTATATTTTTAGTATAACCAACGATTTCATCGAGCATATCTGGATAATAAATATGCGCAATAACTAGAATTTTAATATCTGATCTTACTTCTTCTTCACATTGTGAATCAAAAACTTTCAATAAAGTTAGGTTAGTCGAAATATCCTTAGGTTTAGTTGTTCTAAGTATATTTTTAAATATAAGAGTAGTATCATAATCAGAATTATTTTCAATATACTCTATACTTCTACGTAAAAATAAGCATTCTACATCATGATAAAGTGGGTCATGAAAAAAAGGTCTTCTTTTTAGTATAGGACAGCGGTGTTTTAACGTATCTTCTATTGATAAAAAAGTTGGGTAATTTACAGAGAAATCATCTGAATCAATATAAACAGAATAATTATATCCTTTTGTTAAAAAATGATTAGTAAACCTAGATTCATGCATTAATACTGAATCAGTATATGAATGAATCATAGGCATATTCTTCCAATAATCTTGGAATTCATGAGAGGCTAATAAAGTTTTTCTAATTGCAATAAAATGTGATTGAATATGCTTAGGTAAAATACCTGTTCCAGTATAAGGATTTGGTTTTATTTCTGCATGATCCGAAATTCCCCAGAAATCAACATCTTGCTTTTCTGACCACTCAAATAATTCTGAGAATGGGAAGATAGGCGCAAAGAAAGTATAATTTAATAAAATAACTTCATCATATTCAGCTAGTTTATCGAAACCAATTTTCTCAATTGCCTCTTTATATCCCCAAACATCAAATCCAATATTTTCTCGGCACATAACGTAATCTGTGCAATGTTGAATTTTTTTACGTGACTCAACTGTTAAATCTGAATTTGAAACAAACCAAATGTCTTGGACAAACTCTTTTAGTTTTTCTAGTTTATACGGAATATAATCATCTACAATTCCATCGTGATCATAGAATAAATAAATTGCTAAACGTTTCATATTTTTCATCTCTTAATATTATTTCCTAACATTATCAGTCACTTAAAAGTAATTGCATCTTGTAACGATTTTCCTAATAAATCCTTTTGAGATAAGTTTGGGTTTCCATCCAAAGGCCATTCAATTCCTACAGTTTTATCATTCCAAATTAAAGAATGTTCAGCTTTTGGATTGTAGTAGTCTGTGCATTTATAGGTAAATTCAGCTTCATCACTTAGCACATAAAAACCGTGTGCAAAACCTTCTGGCACCCAAAGTTGGCGTTTGTTTTCGGCAGATAGAATCTCTCCCACCCATTGTCCAAATGTAGGGGAGTTTTCACGCATATCTACAGCCACATCAAACACCGCACCAGATACCACGCGCACTAATTTGCCTTGTGTATTCTCGGTTTGGTAATGTAACCCGCGCAATACGCCTTTCACTGATTTTGAGTGGTTTTCTTGCACAAAAGTGCGGTCTGCAACATTTTGTTTAAACCATTCATCACGGAAAGTTTCCATAAAGAATCCGCGCTCATCGCCGAATACTTGCGGTTCTAATAATTTTACATCGGGGATTTTGGTATCAATAACTTTCATTAAGAATCCGCGCTCATCGCCGAATACTTGCGGTTCTAATAATTTTACATCGGGGATTTTGGTATCAATAACTTTCATTAAGAATCCTTATTTTTTACAAAATTACGTTTATATTTTTGGTGGCTTTGAATGTTCTTTTCGGCATCTTTTTTATCCCAAATTTATAATTCCCAAGGGTAATAAAAGTTGCTGGCATTTTTGAAATAAATATGAATGCCTACATATTCATCTTTATCGCGTAAATACCAATTTTTCAAGCCATATTTTTCTTTCCAATTATCTAATTGCTCCATCACTTGAGCAATATCTTCAGAAGAAACAACAATTCTCGCACCAAAAATATCATTTAAAATGCTATTTACAGGATATTCACTACGTTGTTTAAATCGTTCAATTTTATCTAAAATAGATTCTGATGTTTTTACACAATAAAAATAAGAGACATCATATAAATCTGCTCGATATAAATAATTATTGATCGATTCATGTAAGTTTAAGCGATAAGATAAAATATGCTCGACAGGCACTTTTGCTAGCGTATGTTTTAAATTAACTTTCTCAAGTTTATCTGTTTCAAAATAATCTTTTGAAAAAGCAAGATGAACTTTATTAATTTCATCAATTAAACGCTCTATTTTCTCAAGCATATTTTCCTTTTTTATTCTATATATGCCTTAATGTTTTTCAATGCTGCTTGCCAATCGCTTGGTTGAATGCCGAACACTTGTTGTATTTTTGTCAAATCTAAGCAAGAATTTAGTGGGCGTTTGGCTGGTGTTAGGTAATCTGCTGTGGTAATCGCATTCACAAGCGGTGATTTTTCTAATACGTTTTGCGAAACAGCTTCCTCAAAAATAGTTTTTGAAAAATCATACCAACTTACGCAAGGTTCACCAGCAAAATTATAAATACCATATCTAATATTTTCATCTTCAATAATTTGTTCAGCAATATAAATTAATGCTGTCGCAACATCCTTAGCATAAGTCGGACCGCCAATTTGATCGCTAACCACAGCTAAGGTATCTTTACTTTTCGCTAAACCCAGCATGGTTTTAACAAAGTTATTGCCGTGCTCGCCAAATACCCATGAAGTTCTTAGAATTATAGCTTTTGAAGATAACGATAAAAGGATAGTATCTCCTTTCGCCTTAGAACTACCGTAGACACTGATAGGATGGATAATATCTTTTTCTGTATATTTATCCGTCTTCCCCCCATCAAATACATAATCAGTTGATATATGTAAAATAGTTGCATTACATCTATTTGCAGCTTCTGCTAAATATTTTACGCCATTCGCATTAACATCATAAGCTAGTTTTATTTTTGACTCAGCTTTATCTACATCTGTATATGCGGCACAATTAATGATTACATCGGGATCAAAAGAATCTACAATGGATAAAACAGCTTCTTTATTCGTTATGTCAAGCTCACCATGAGCTAACGCCAATACTTCGTGTTTTGCTTCATTTTTTAATTTTTGAGAAAGAATAAAACCTACCTGTCCATTTGCCCCCGTAATTAGGAGTTTAGCCATGCTATTTTTTTTCCTTAATTATTCTAAGCAGATATTGCCCATACTCATTTTTTGCCATTGGTTTAGCCAGTTGCTCCACTTGTTCAGAGGTGAGCCAGCCATGACGCCACGCAATCTCTTCTAAGCAAGCGACTTGTAAACCTTGTACATTTTCGATGGTGCGAACAAAAGAAGCGGCTTCGTGTAAACTCTCGTGTGTGCCCGTATCTAACCACGCAAAACCACGTCCAAGTAATTGCACATTTAACGAACCGTCTTTTAGATACATTTCATTTAATGTGGTAATTTCTAATTCACCACGCGCCGATGGTTTGACTTGTTTTGCAAAATCCACTACGCGGTTATCATAGAAATATAAACCTGTTACGGCATAGTTTGATTTCGGCTGAGTGGGTTTTTCTTCAATGGAAATAGCTTTGAAGTTTTCGTCAAATTCCACTACGCCAAAACGTTCAGGATCTTTCACTAAATAACCAAATACCGTTGCGCCATGAGGCTGTGCAACCGCCTCTTGCAACATTTGTGTGAAGTGCTGACCGTAGAAAATGTTATCGCCTAGCACTAAACAGCAGCTATCGCCGTTGAGAAATTCTTCACCAATGAGGAAGGCTTGTGCAAGACCTTCTGGGCTAGGTTGAATAGCGTATTGTAAATTCAGTCCGAAATCTGAACCATCGCCTAATAAGCGTTTGAAGCTCTCCTTATCTTCAGGTGTGGTGATAATCAAAATATCACGAATACCCGCCAGCATAAGCACTGAAAGCGGATAGTAAATCATCGGTTTGTCGTAAACAGGCAAAAGCTGTTTCGACACACCACGAGTAATTGGATAGAGGCGAGTGCCAGAACCGCCTGCGAGAATAATGCCTTTCATAGAGATCCTTTTTAAAATGTGGTTAGTTTTTGCTCTGTTTTGCCAAAAAGTACCAAAACCTAACCGCTTGTAAAATTATTGACTACCCAAACGCTCACGGTTATAAGAACCATCTAACACGCGACTCCACCATTTTTTGTTGTTTAGATACCATTCCACGGTCTTGCGAATACCAGATTCAAAGGTTTCTTGTGGTTTCCAGCCTAATTCATGACCAATTTTTGCTGCATCAATCGCATAACGTACATCATGGCCAGGGCGGTCTTTCACATAGGTGATTAAATCTTCGTATTTTGCTACGCCTTCAGGTTTGTTTGGTACTAATTCTTCTAATAAGGCGCAGATAGTGCGAACGACATCAATGTTAGCTTTTTCGTTATGTCCACCAATGTTGTAGGTTTCGCCGATTTCGCCTTCTGTTACCACTTTATATAAAGCGCGTGCGTGATCTTCCACAAATAACCAGTCACGGATTTGTTGACCGTTGCCATACACAGGTAATGGTTTACCATCTAACGCATTTAAGATCATTAATGGAATTAGTTTTTCAGGGAAGTGGAATGGACCATAGTTATTTGAACAGTTAGTCACAATTGTTGGTAAGCCATAAGTACGCAACCACGCACGAACCAAGTGATCACTTGAGGCTTTTGAAGCAGAGTAAGGGCTGCTTGGTGCATAAGGTGTGGTTTCAGTAAAGAGCTCATCCGTCCCTTCTAAATCACCATATACTTCATCGGTAGAAATATGGTGGAAACGGAATGCTGCTTTTTTCTCATCGCTTAAGGTATTCCAATAAGTACGAGCGGCTTCTAATAGGGTGTAAGTTCCCACAATGTTAGTTTCGATAAAGGCAGCAGGACCATCAATAGAACGGTCAACGTGGCTTTCTGCCGCTAAGTGCATCACCGCATCTGGTTGGTGTTGCTCAAACACGCGAGAGAGTGCTTTCGCATCACAAATATCTACTTGCTCAAACGCATAGCGTAGATGATTTTCTACCGCTTCAAGGGATTCTAAATTACCTGCATAGGTCAATTTATCAACGTTTACTACACTATCTTGCGTGTTTTCAATAATATGGCGAACCACTGCAGAACCGATAAAGCCTGCACCACCAGTGACGAGAATTTTCTTACTCATAAGTCCTCTTTAATTGTCAGGATAAAAATTCTTAGACATACTACATCTTTCAACAAAAAACTTTGGTCTATTCTTACTTTCAATATAGATCTTACCAACGTACTCACCAATTACACCAAGTGATAGCATTTGAACTCCACCTAAGAAGAAAATTGCAATCATAAGTGATGTCCAACCTTCTACTGTGTTTCCTAATAGTTTATCCACTAAAACATAAATTCCTGCTAAAGCGGAAAATAAGCAAGTTAGAAAACCAATCACTGAGATTAAACGTAATGGGGCAATACTTAACGAAGTAATACCTTCTAATGCAAGAGCTAACATTTTCTTTAATGGATATTTAGAATCACCCGCAATACGTTCACTTCTTGTGTAATAGACTTTGTCGTTTTTAAAGCCTATTAATGGGATCATTCCACGTAGATACACGTTTTGCTCTTTATATTGTTTTAATGCATCTAATGCTTTAGAGCTCAGTAAACGATAATCTGCGTGATTTTCAGTTTGCTCAACACCTAATTTAGTCATTAAGGTATAAAACAGTCCAGCTGTGCCGCGTTTAAATGCCGTATCTGTTGTACGATCATTGCGAACGCCATAAACAATTTCATTACCTTGCATATATTTATCAAGCATTTCATAAATGCAATTGGTATCATCTTGCAAATCGGCATCAATACTGATACTCACATCAGTATCTACAGAATACAAACCTGCTAAGAGTGCAATTTGGTGTCCTTTATTACGAGAGAGTTTTACTCCACGAATGAGATTGGATACGTTACTTGCTTGCTCGATTTGTTGCCAAGTGTCATCTTTGCTACCATCATCAACAAAAAGCACATAACTATTTGCTTTAATCTTATTCTTATTAATAAGATCTTTTAAAATATCTGTTAGTGCATTCAAGCAATAGCTAAAAACTTCACTTTCGTTATAACAAGGAACAACGATCGCCAAAGATGGTTGTTCTGTTCTGTTCTGTTCTGTTGGCATTATTTCATCACCCATAATTTATTTAAAATAAAACCTGAAATGGTATAAGCTCCCATACCGCATAATTGTGCAAAATAGATCCATTCATTATTAATGAATAAAACTAGATAAATTACAACTAAATTAACCACATAACAAATCCCACAGTTTATTATAAATTTTATAAATCTTTTCCATGTGAGTTTAGTTGAGAAAGTAAATAATGTATTTAAGATAAAGCTAACGATAATGCCAGCAATATAACCGAACGCATTAGAAGTATATACACCTAATCCCAAATACATTAATAAAAGAATAAGTAGTGCTGTAATGGCGGTATTGATGATACCGACTAGAATATATTTAGAAAACATATAAAAATCATACATCGTACAATGGGATTATATCTTCTGTTTTACCAGAAGCTTTTGCGATACCTTTATCAATCCAAATCACATTCTGGCAAAGCTCTTTTACTTGCTCAATTGAGTGGGAAACAAACAATAATGTTGTGCCACCAGCAAGCATTTCTTCCATACGTTTTTTACATTTTTCTTGGAAGGCTGCATCGCCTACAGCAAGCACTTCATCCACAATGAGAATTTCTGGCTTAACAATCGTCGCTACCGCAAAACCAAGGCGTGCAGCCATACCAGATGAAAAGTTTTTAAGTGGCACATCCACAAAATCTTGAAGCTCCGCAAACTCAATAATTTCATCAAAATTCTGCTCCATAAACGCTTTCTTATGTCCAAGCAGAGCACCATTGAGATAGATATTCTCTCTTGCAGTAAGTTCCCCATCAAAACCTGCACCAAGCTCAATGAGAGGTGCGATATTACCATGTACTTCGACAATGCCTTTATAGGGTTTTAAAATACCACAAATTAATTTTAAAAGCGTTGACTTACCAGATCCATTAGTGCCGATTAAGCCCCAAGATTCACCCTTTTTTACTTCAAGATTTACATCTTTTAATGCTAAAAACTCTTGGAACATCAGCTCCCCTTTTAGCATTTTGATCACATACTCTTTTAAGCCATTGTAGTTTTCGGTTGCTTTATTAAAACGCACGGTGGCATTTGTGACTTTGATTACAGTTTCGTTATTCATTAGATATATAAAATAAATTCGTCTTGTTTTTTATTGAAATACCACGTACCTAAAATGAGGACAATAAGTGAGGTTGCAAAACCAGTTAAAATTGTTTCTGTTTGAGGGAATTTCGCATATAGCACAATATCTCTAAATTGCTCGATGTAACCATACATAGGGTTCGCATTTTGGTATAAGTCACGGTATTCTTCAGGGATAATTGAAACAGGGTAAAACAGCGGTGTTAGATACATCCACATAGAGACAAAAACACCCCATAAATATTGAATATCACGGAAGAATACAGTAATTGCAGCAAGCCATAAGCCTAACCCAAGACTAAAAATAAATACTTGAAGAATAATTATAGGGAAAAATAAAAGATTCCAAGAAAATTCGGCGTCTGTAAATATCATTACAAGCAATAATGCACCAATAGAGAAAAGTAAATTGACTAATGAACTCCCTACTTTTGACACCGTAAAAATATATTTAGGCACATAAGTTTTCTTAATGAGCGACGCATTCCCTGTAATAGAACTAACAGACATATTTGTTGCTTCTGTCATAAAGTTAAACAGAAACTGCCCTGAAATCATATAAAGCGGGAAGTTAGGAATATCAAATCGGAAAAGATTCGAAAAAACAATCACTAACACCATCATTAACATTAATGGGTTCAAAATACTCCAAAGATACCCCAAATAACTGCGGCGGTACTTGAGTTTTACATCTCTTATGATAAGTTGCTTTAAAAGTTCATCGAATGCATAAAATCGGCGAAATTTGCCTACAAATTTATTTAGCATAATCTAATCCTACCTATAACCGAGGCTCGATTATACACGAATTAAATACAATATACACATACAAAAAGTGCGATCAAAAACCAACCGCACTTTCCTTGTTCAACAACTTGAATTCTGTTGTTTATCGTTATGCATAATACATCTCAAACTCAACTGGATGTGGTGTCATATTTAAACGTTCTACTTCTTTACGTTTAATACTAATAAATGCTTCGATAAAGTCTTTAGCAAACACACCACCTTGCGTTAAGAATTCATAGTCTTTTTCTAATGAATTCAACGCTTCTTCTAATGAGCTTGCTACCGCTGGAATATCTTTTAATTCTTCCGGTGGAAGATCGTAGAGATTTTTATCCATTGCATCACCTGGGTGGATTTTGTTTACTACACCATCAAGACCTGCCATTAATAATGCTGCGAATGCAAGATATGGGTTTGCCATTGGATCTGGGAAACGTGCTTCAATACGAATCGCTTTCGGATTAGTTACTGCCGGAATACGAATTGAGGCAGAACGGTTGCTTGCAGAGTAAGCCAATAATACAGGTGCTTCAAAGCCAGGCACTAAACGTTTGTATGAATTCGTACTTGGGTTGGTGAACGCATTTAATGCTTTAGCATGCTTAATGATACCGCCGATGTAATAAAGTGCGGTTTCAGAAAGACCCGCATATTTATCACCTTGGAAAATATTTTTACCGTCTTTGCTTAATGACATATTACAGTGCAT
>OGKB01001055.1_pt1 | contig 15946 bp, 16 predicted proteins | sample 1572351 | NCBI WGS metagenome assembly OGKB01 (sample SAMEA2582088, study PRJEB24529) | metagenome | biome: Human gut stool | place: China | collected 2011
CACAGATCGTATCCATATTGATACGGATCTCCTGCCATTTCTGAAAATTTCGGATCGCCACATCTCCGATTCCTTTCGCTCCAGGTCCCGGCATTGTATTTTTGCACGCTCTGCCGTTACAGACTGCACACGCTTTACAGTACGGTCCGATACATGTCCTTGCCTGTTCGATCACTTTCTGATAGTCCATACTCGTCTCCTCCTCTTTTTTCTAAAACATCCCCGATTTCTCAAGCACTTCAAGAATTTCCCCGATCACGGGCAGATCAACTACCAGCGCCATTCTGATATACCCTTCTCCCGCGCTTCCAAACGCACTTCCAGGCGTTACCAGAAGTCCGGTCTTCTCCACAAGCTGCATACAGAAATCAAAGGACGACGCATAGCCTTTCGGAATCTTTGCCCACACAAACATTGTCCCCTGACTGTCCGGTACATTCCACCCGATCCTTCGCAGACCGCCGCACAGCGCACAGTTTCTTTTTGCATTCTCCTGCCTCTGCTTTTCGATGAAATCGTCCGGCCCCGTAAGCGCCGCGATCGCAGCCTTCTGAATCGGCAGAAAGATGCCATAATCAATCTGAGAACGCAGCGTTTTAAACTTCTCTACAATCGCTTTATTTCCCACCACAAATGAGATTCTGGCACCCGTAAGATTATAGGACTTGGACAACGAATAAAACTCTACCCCTACCTCTTTTGCACCGTCAAAGGATAAAAAGGACCGCCCCTGTTCTCTTGTAAAAATAATATCCGAATATGCATTGTCATGGATGATCACAATATGATGCTCCTTTGCAAATGCGATCAGTTCTTCATAAAAATGATCCGGAGCACAGACACAGACCGGATTCAACGGATAAGAGACTACCATATATTTGGTTCTCTCCAAAACCTCTCCCGGGATATTTTTCAGATCCGGCAGATATCCGTTCTCCTCACGGATTTCATAATATTCCACATTCGCACCTGCCATGATTCCGCTCATTTCAAACAGCGGATATCCCGGATTCGGAACCAGAATGGTATCCCCGGGATCACACAATGCCATTCCGATATGCGCCATTCCCTCCTGAGATCCATAAACTGACATAATCTCATCTGTCTGAATCTCCACTCCAAACCGATGCGCATACCGGTATTGGACTGCCTCTAAAAGCTCCGGCAGATCTGCCAGTGCATATTTATAGTTCTCCGGATCTTTGCACGCTTCTGTAAGTGCCTCCATCACATGCGGTGCCGGTGCAAATTCCCACTGACAGATTGAACACCCGTTTTCCTGCCTGAATCATCTCTTCCTTCTTGTCATTCAGCGCGGTAAAAATTCCCGGCTGAAACTGATTTACCATCGCTGAAAACTGCTGCTCTCTCATCCTGTTTCCTCCCTGTCTTACTTCTCCTCTAATTCTCTGATTCTTCTTGCACGTCTTCTTCTCTGTGCTTCCCGGCGCTTCCTTCTCTGCTTTTTCCGATATGCCACATAAGAGATTCTTGCTCCCACAAGAATCACAAACACTGCAGCGAGTACAAGCAGCACCTTCAAGAACAGCGGCAGTCCCTTCTGTTCGTTCTTCTCCACTGCCGCCACCTGTTTGCACGAAACTGCCGGTGCCTGAAATCCCGGCAGATATTCTCTTTCCAAGTCTACCAGCACTTTACCGTCCTTGATCGTAAGCGGAGCTTCTTTCCCTTTTGGAACACAGTCCCATAAATCTTTTGAAATTTCTACTTTCTTTCCATCAATAGTATGCACCCCTTTGGAAAGTACTTTTTTATATTCAAACCGTTCAAATGCCTGCTCCATAATCGCGTTTCCGACCAGATGACGGAGCTCTTCCCCAGTCTGATCTGACCAGTCAGACACACCCATCACAATCTCCACCAGACGCGTGTCCCCCCGTTTTGCAGTGGACGAATAGTTAAACCCTGCCGTATCGCTGGAACCTGTCTTCAAGCCGTCTGTGCCCTCCAGACCATACTTTGCCCCTTCCAGTGAAATCTGATATGATGTAAAATGCTCCTCATACGGTGTCCCCTCTTTTACGGTGATCTGGGGATACTTTGTGTGATTTAAAATATCCGGATAGGTCTTTATCAGATAAGTACACAGCATCGCATAATCTTCCGGTGTTGTAATGTTATCTCCATCAAGCGGCTGGCTCACCGGATGATACGGCTGCAGCAGATTGTTAGTAACCCCCACACAGTTGAAGTACTTCGTATTGACCATTCCAAGCTCCTGTGCCTTTTGATTCATACGCTCCACAAACCTGTCCGGATCCGACTCCACCATATCCGCAAGCATATACGTTGCCGCCGCAGAAGACGGCACAATGATCAGATCCATCAACTCTGCAACCGTATAACTGGCTCCCGGCTGCATTTTATTGTTGCTGAGCGCATACCTGCCTGCAATATCTGTATATCTTTCATTTACCTCTGCCGTACTCTCAAGTTCCAGATTCCCGGCTTTTATCTCCTCATATGCCAGAAGAATGGTCATCAATTTTGTCATACTTGCCGGCGGCCACTGTTTCTGTGCATTTTCCTGCCATAAAATTTGTCCGGTATTGATCTCCGTAATGATCGAACCTGCAGGCTGATACCGTTCCTCAAGCTGATAGCCCCTCTCTCTTGCCACATCCAGCGCACGCTGAGCCTGTACCTCCCCGGCCGGAATCAGACATCCCAAAAGGATGGTGCATAAAAAAGCACAAATCCCCCTCACATTTCTTTTTCTCATTCTCTTCGTTCCTCTCTCTGATTCCTCCTTAAAACGGTGTCCCCTCCAGATCATACGGCGTTGTCTGATATACATAATAATTCAGCCAGTTCGTATAAATGTTATTTGCATGAGATCTCCAGATCAGTTCCGGTTTCTGATCCGGATCGTTGTCCGGATAATAATTCACCGGCATCTGAATATCCAGACCTTTGCTCAAATCCCTCTTATATTCCGCATCCAATGTCATTCTGTCATATTCCGGATGTCCCATCACAAAAATCTGACGACCTTCCTCTGCCATACAGAGGAAAAGCCCCGCCTCTTTGGAATCTGCCAGTATCGTCAGTCTCTCATCTGCCTCCACCTGTTCCAACGGAATCTCCGTATGCCGGGAATGAGGCGCATAAAACGCATCATCAAATCCACGCACAAGCGGGATTCTTCTGTTTCTCACATGATGCTTAAATACACCGAACATTTTCTCTGGAAGCTGTGTCTTATCAATCCCATAGTGATAATAAATCCCCGCCTGTGCACCCCAGCACAAATGCAGCGTGGAAGTCACATGCGTCTTCGTCCACTCCATGATCTCTTTCAACTCATCCCAGTAATCCACATCTTCAAACGGAATCTGTTCCACCGGAGCTCCTGTAATGATAAATCCATCAAACTTCTGCTCCTTGATCTCTTCAAAAGACTGATAAAACTTATGCAGATGACTGGTGGATGTATTTTTCGATACATGTCCTGATACACGGACAAATACAACATCCACCTGAAGCGGTGTGTTCGAGAGAGACCGCAGTATCTGCAGCTCTGTATCCTCCTTTAACGGCATCAGATTTAAAAGCCCGATCTTGATCGGACGGATATCCTGATGTGCTGCCCGGTATTCGTCCATTACAAATATATTTTCATGCTCCAGTATCTCTTTTACCGGAAGGTCGTTCTGTACACGTATTGGCATAATTTATTCCCCTTTTTCTTCTTTCTTTTCTGTCGCCTCATCAACTCTTGCATACTCGCCTTCATTATTTACATAACCGAACTGGTCGTACGCACCGGTATCTGTAGGCAGCGTATGATTTTCCAGCTGATGGTTCACCAGCATTTTTACAATATAATAGATGACTGCAAATGTAGGAACTCCCAAAATCATTCCCACAAATCCAAACATTCCTCCGCCAAACAAAATCGAAAATACCACCCAGAATGCAGACAATCCCGTAGAATCCCCCAAAATCTTTGGTCCGATGATATTCCCATCCAGCTGCTGCAGAAGAAATACAAAAATAATAAAATAGATTCCCATCTTCGGATCTGACAACAAAATCAGGACGGCGCTTGGAATTGCTCCGATATATGGTCCGAAAAACGGAATCACATTGGTTACTCCTACGATCACGCTCACAAGCATCGTATACGGCATATCCAAAATGGAAAGTCCGACAAAACACAATACTCCGATGATCGCAGAATCAATGATCTTTCCGATAATAAAACCGCCGAAGATCTCGTTGCTCTTGATCGTCAGATGAAGCACCATATTCGCTCTTGACGGACGCATGATGGCATATACAAGCTTCTTGCACTGGCTTGCAAACTTCTCCTTACTGAACAGCACATAAACAGATACGATCACTCCGATCAGTACATAGCACAATTCCTTGACAACGTTGATCACTCCCACTGTCAGATTCGACATCAGTACATTGACCTGATTGAGAAGGTCTGTACGCATCCATGTCTGCAGTGCATCACTTGCTTCTTTGAGGACTGCCTCTGCCATCTGTCCAATAGTCGATTGATCTGTACTCATCACCTCTGTCATCTTCCCGATAAAACGATTCAGCTGGCTCGGCACAGTAAGGATCATATCTCTTATACTGCGGTAGAGTTCCGGTATCATCATATTGCACAACGCCACGATCAACGCAAACATTACAACGATTGCAAGCAAAATTCCTGCCCCTCTGGAAATGCCGCCCGCATTCTTAATGCGTGGAAATTTTCTCTTGATCCAGGGTTCAAAATGCGTATCCACCAGCTTTACAATCGGGTTGAGCAAATACGCAATGACAAGACCATAAATAATCGGCTTTAACACCTGGTATATTTCCCCAAAAACTTCCGAAATATTTGTCATGCGCAATAATGCAAAATAAAACACGATGCAGGCTGCGATCACCACAAATATCCGTACGTCCCTGCTGATCTGATGCCAGAATCTGGATGTCTTTTTGCTTCCAAATGAAGGCTGCGACGTATAATAGTCATTCTCCTTTTTCCCCTCTTTTTCAGGTTTTTCTCCCTCTCTGTTCATATATGTATCTCATTCCTTTCTGGTTTTGCAAGTATTTCCATTATACCCCTGTAACAGGAAGACCGTCAACCTTCAAAAAAGCGATGCCCGGCCATAAAGCCAAGCACCGCTTCTTCTCTTTCACTTCTTATCTGCACTGAAATGTGGCGCACTCTGTGCCGTCCTTATGACACGCACAGGAACCTTCCACGCTGACCTTTCCCGCTTCACATTTACACTGTTCATTGTACATGCAGTCAGTTGCTTTACAATCGATTCCGCAACGATCCGAAGGCGCTGTCGCATGGTTTCCATATGCGTTCGTATAGGAATTTTCCATCCCCTGTGTTTTTCGCTCCTCAAAGCTGTCACAGCAGGTCTCCTTTGAAGCCTTTGCCTGAGAACCACCTACCTGGATGGAATCCAGACGGCAGAGGAAATCCTGATTGTGCATACATGTCTGTACTGTACATTTTAATTCTGGCATGATAATACCTCCTTTTTATTTACAAAATCAGTATCATCATGCCCATTTCCAATTCTTTTATCCGGATTTTCAAAAAAATTTATTTTTCTTCTTTTGTCACTTCACGGATTTCTTTTTTTGCAGTCTCTTCCATGATTGCAGCAATAAATTCTTCCAGACCTTTCTGTCCTTCATCTCCTGCAAATCGACTTCTTACAGAAACCTTTTTCTCTTCCTCTTCTTTTGCTCCCACAACCAGCATGTACGGGATCTTCTTCATCTGTGCTTCGCGGATCTTATATCCGATCTTCTCGGCACGTGTGTCGATCTCGGCACGGATTCCGGCTGCATTCAACTGATCCAGAACACTCTGTCCATATTCCAGATATTTATCAGAGATCGGCAGTACTTTTACCTGAACCGGTGCAAGCCATGTCGGGAATGCTCCGGCAAAGTGCTCGATCAGGATTCCGATAAACCGCTCGATGGAACCAAATACAACGCGATGGATCATGATTGGTCTGTGTTTTTCTCCGTCTGCTCCTGTGTATTCCAGTTCAAAACGAAGTGGAAGCTGGAAGTCAAGCTGGATTGTTCCACACTGCCATGTTCTTCCGATGGAATCTTCCAGATGGAAGTCAATCTTCGGTCCGTAGAATGCTCCGTCTCCTTCATTGACTACATACGGAAGTCCCAGATCATCCAGCGCACCGCGAAGTGCGTCTGTTGCCATTTCCCAATCTTCGTCACTTCCCATACTGTCTTCCGGACGTGTGGACAATTCTACATGATATTTAAATCCAAACAGACTGTAAACTTCATTGATCAGTCCTGCAACGCCTTTGATCTCGTCCTTGATCTGATCCGGTGTCATAAAGATATGCGCATCATCCTGTGTGAAGCAGCGCACTCTCATCAGACCATGAAGCTGTCCTGATTTTTCATGACGGTGAACCAGTCCCAGCTCTCCCATACGGATCGGAAGATCTCTGTAGGAACGCGGCTCCGCCTGATATGCCAGGATTCCTCCCGGACAGTTCATCGGTTTGATTGCAAAGTCTTCCTCATCGATCACAGTTGTATACATATTCTCTTTGTAATGATCCCAGTGTCCCGATGTCTCCCAGAGATGACGGCTTAACATAACCGGAGTTGAAATCTCCACATATCCGGCTTTTCTGTGAATCTCTCTCCAGTAATCCAAAAGAACGTTTTTGAGTACCATTCCGTTTGGAAGGAAGAACGGGAATCCCGGTCCTTCGTCTCTCATCATAAAGAGTCCCAGTTCTTTTCCGAGTTTTCTGTGATCACGTTTTTTCGCTTCTTCCAACATGTTCAGATATTCTTCCAGCTCTGCTTTTTTCGGGAATGCAGTTCCGTAGATTCTCTGCAGCATTTTATTTTTCTCGCTTCCTCTCCAGTATGCACCTGCAAGGCTTGTGAGCTTAAATGCTTTGACATATTTTGTACTCATCAGGTGAGGACCTGCACACAAATCTGTAAACTCTCCCTGAGAATAGAAGCTGAGTGTCTCATCTTCCGGAAGGTCTTCGATCAGTTCTACTTTATATGGTTCTTCTTTTTCTTTGAAATATTCGATTGCTTCATTTCTAGGCTTTGTAAACTGCTCGATCGGGAGATTCTCTTTTACGATCTTTTTCATCTCTTTCTCAATCTTTTCCAGATCATCTGCTGTAAACGGTGTCTCTCTGTCTACATCATAGTAAAATCCGTCTGCAACAGATGGTCCGATCGCCAGTTTTGTCTCCGGATATAATCTCTTCACAGCCTGTGCCATGATATGAGAGGCTGTGTGACGGAACGCACCTTTTCCTTTTTCATCATTGAATGTCAGGATATTGAGTTCACAGTCTTTGTCTACCACCGTTCTCAAATCTACCACTTCTCCGTCGATTTCTCCTGCTGTCGCCACTCTTGCAAGTCCTTCGCTGATGTCTGCTGCGATTTCAATCACTGATTTGCTGTTTTCATATTCCTTAAAGGAACCGTCTTTTAATATAATCTTCATAATCTCTCTCCTTTTCTCTTCTTTTTGCCTCGCCGGATTTTAAAAATAAACCCGTTCTCTGTCCGGATGCTCTCCGGACCATCCAATCTGAGGCATTGTCTCCAGACGATACATATCTTCTGTGGATATCTCAAATGAGAAGATATCCTGATTTTCTTTCATCCGCTCCATGGATGAGGATTTCGGCATTGGTATCACGCCATTCTGCAGTGCAAACCGCAAACAGATCTGTGCCGGTGATACATGATACTTCTCAGACAACTCAAGAATCAGCGGCTCTTCGAACACTCGTCTTCGTCCGATCGGACTCCATGCCTCCACAAGAATCTGGTTCTTTCTGCAATAGTCTACTGCTGCCTGTTGTGTATATCCAGGATGATATTCCAACTGATCGACCGCCGGAGTCACCTTGGCATTCTGCATCAGGTTCTCAATGTGGTGCGGCAGAAAATTGCTCACCCCAATGGCGCGGATCTTTCCTGCATGATACAATTCTTCCATTGCTCTCCAGCTCTCTAAATCCAGTTTCTTCCAGTTTTTGCAGTCCAACGTGGGCCGTGGCCAGTGGATCAGATACAAATCCAGATAATCTGTGTTAAGCTGCTCTAAGGTTTTCGCAAATGCAGCCTTTGTCTGTTCATATCCCATATCCTCTTTCCAGACCTTGGATGTCAAAAAAAATTCCTGCCTTGGAATCCTGCTCTTTTCAATAGCCTCTGCCACATATTTCTCCGTGCCGTAAACAGAAGCCGTATCAAAATGCCTGTATCCGGCACGAATTGCAGTACCGATGATATCCGCGCTGTTTCCTTCTGCGGCTTTATAAGTTCCAAATGCAGCACACGGAATCTTGACCTGGTTATTCAAAATACGATAATTCGAATTACACTCCATCTTTCTGGCTCCTTTCTCTTACTGCACAACCACGAGACCTCAGAATTAAAAAACGCCCCTTTTTGCATATCCTGCAAAAAGGGGCGAGATCATACTCGCGGTTCCACCCTGTTTGAACCGGTATTAAATACCGGAACCACTCATTTGTGATGATAACGGGATCACCGGGCTGTTTTCAGCCACTCAGAGGTAGTTTTCAAATGCTTCCGTAAGCGGGAGCTTCCAGCCTGCGACTCCCTTCTCTGTCTTCTTCCACATCCTACTCGTCTCGTCATTGTATTGAAATATTATATTCTCAACCTAATCCTCATTATAACATCACTTTTTGTTTTGTCAACCAGATTTCTTTTTTCCTCTCTGAATCCACAGCCACACAACCGCAAAAAACTCCCGTACCATATAGTTCAAAAACAAAATCCGGTTACATCCTGCCGCAATTCCCGTCAGGTTCTCATACCCTTCACTTCGTCCGATCAAAAGTGCCCGAAACAAGTGAAAATTATTTGTCACAATTCCAACCGGTGTTTTCAACTCCTCCAGATAAGCTTTGCTAAACCGCAGGTTTTCCCTCGTCGTCCGCGACTGATCCTCCAACATGATCTGCTCGTCTTTTACCTCATGTTCCCGCAAATATTGTACCATCGCATAAGCCTCTGAAACATCCTCACCTTTTCCCTGACCGCCGGATACGATGATCTTCACCGAAGGACAGACCTGATGATACAATAAAGCAGCATCCAGTCTTCTCTTTAATGAATCTGTGATCCGCTCTCCCCGGACCTGCGCACCAAGCACGATCAGATACCGGCAGTTCTTCTTTCTTCCAGGCCTCATGGCACGTACAATAAAAAACTCCACCGCAAGAAAAAGGATCCATATTCCCGCCACACAGAAGAACAAAAGCTTTCGCGTCACTTCTTCTTTTGTCGCAGGAATCATCAAAAAGTGCCCGATCCCCGCCACCAGCCAGAATCTGGCAAACGTAGAGTCCCATTTTCCGGTATAGAAACAGAGGATTCCATAATAAAAGAGAAACAGCGCCCCTGCCGTGATCAAATAAATTTCCATGCTCATCTCCTGTTCTTTTTTCGAAACATAAAAGGGAGACTCATCCGAGCTCCCTCTCATACGATATACTGCTATGCATTTCTTCCACAGCACATTTTATATTTTTTACCACTTCCGCATGGACATGGATCATTTCTTCCGATTTTCTTTCCTTTGCGGATCGTACCGGACTGTTTCTGCTCACGGTATAACTGTTTTTTCTTTTCTTCGTCAAAAATAGCATTCCACTGTGGCAGTTCATATAACCAGTCTGCTTTTGCATCGATCATATTTTTGTATAACAGCTCTTTGTCAAAGATCAGATTCACTTCCGTATCCTCTGTCATCGTCTCAATCGGATTCGGCACTTTCAGACTGTCGTTGATTCCATCCAGAAATCCTACCATTGTCAGAACTTCCTGTCCATATTTTTCAGCCAGCTCTTTGACCGTACCTTTCACTTCTACATCAGGCTCTGTCAAAAGCTGCTCATAAATTCCTCTTTCAATGCTGAAATAACGACCCCAGAACTTCTCTAACTGCTCTTTGGACAGTTCTCTGTCGTATGCCATATCTCTCCATTGATCTAATAAACATTTTTCACTCATTGTAAAAACTCCTTTTTCTTAGAAATTCAATCGTGGTTCTATTATATAACACTTTTCTCTGTCAGTAAACTACTAATTTTACCGCTATATTGCAATCTTTCTATCTTTTGTATATAATAAATCTGCCGGAGCAAAAAGATGCTCCGGCAGATTTATAAAAAGATAAAAGAAAGGAATCTAATATGAAGAAATCAAAACGTATCATGGCACTGATCGGAGCAATCCTGCTGGTTCTTCTTTACGTCAGCACACTCATCTTTGCTTTTATAGACAGCGTTGTCTCTCAGAAGCTTCTGATGGCTGCCATTGCCGCCACGATCCTGCTGCCTGTACTGTTATATATCTATACACTCTTTTCCCGTACATCTCATACGGATGACTCCGACTCGAACGAGTAATGTTCTTCTGTTAAACATACAGCTCTGCCATCGCAACGGCAGCATCCAGTTCCTGCTGCCTGCAGACTGTTTTTTTGTCTCTTTTTCTTTCGGTCTCTCGAATTTTCTGTCTTTTCTCCAGGTATTCTTCCATCGATATCATCTGTAATCTGTTCTGTATACTATTCTGACGCATAAAATACCTCCTTTTTCCGGCCTCAGCCTTATTATTTTATGATACTGCCCTCTGAAATATGTCATTTTTCTGCCTGCTTGACAGAACTTTTTTTGTCCCCTGACACTCTTTTATCCTACTGTCAAATTGTGACGCCGATGTGGCTGATTTCTAAAGTTTTTCATAAAAATCTCTTAACATTTTTTCACAAAAAAAGATGCTCCGCTGCCAGCTTTTGCTGGCAGATACGGAACACCTTCGTTCACCTTTTATCTTTTGCGATAAATGATATCGTCTCTTCCCGGTCCGTTGCTGACCATTGTGATCGGATATCCAATCTGTTCTTCAATAAATTCAATATACTTTCTGCAGTTCTCCGGCAGTTCTTCGTATGTCTTGATTCCGCGGATATCACATTTCCATCCCGGAAGTGTCTTCAATACCGGTTTTGCTTTTTCCAGGAGATGTGTTACAGGGAACTCTGTTGTCACTTCTCCATTGATCTCATAGCCTACACATACCGGAATCTCATCCAGATATCCAAGTACATCCAGAACTGTAAACGCTACATCTGTCGTCCCCTGCATCCTGCATCCGTATTTGGAAGCAACACAGTCAAACCATCCCATACGTCTCGGACGTCCTGTTGTCGCTCCGAATTCACCGCCGTCTCCTCCGCGGCGTCTCAGCTCATCAGCTTCCTCGCCGAAAATCTCGCTGACAAATGCACCTGCTCCTACTGCACTGGAGTATGCCTTGCATACTGTGATGATCTGTTTGATCTCATACGGAGGGATTCCCGCTCCGATCGCACCGTATGCCGCCAGTGTGGAAGAAGATGTTACCATCGGATAAATTCCGTGATCCGGATCTTTCAGAGAACCGAGCTGTCCTTCCAGAAGAATCTCTTTGCCTTCTTTGATTGCATTGTGCAGATACAGAGAAACATCACATACAAATGGTGCTACCATGTCTCTGTACTCTGTCAGTTCTTTATATAAGTCGTCAGGATTGATCAACGGTTTATGGTATAAGTGCTCCAGAATCACATTCTTCTGCTCTGCAACGCGAACCACTTTTTCTTTCAGAAGCTCGTCATCAAATAATTCGCTCACCTGGAATCCGATCTTTGCATATTTATCGGAATAAAACGGCGCAATTCCTGATTTTGTAGAACCAAAAGACTTGCCTCCAAGACGCTCTTCCTCGTAAGCATCAAAATTCTTGTGATAAGACATCACGATCTGTGCTCTGTCAGAAACAAGAAGTTTTGGCTGCGGTACGCCCTGTTTTACAATCTGCTGCACCTCTCCGAACAATCTCGGAATATCCAGCGCCACACCGTTTCCGATAATGCTGGTCGTATGGTCATAGAATACTCCTGACGGCAAAGTGTGCAGCGCAAATTTTCCATAATCATTTACAATGGTATGTCCTGCATTCGCTCCACCCTGAAAACGGACAATGATATCGGCTTCTTTTCCGAGCATATCTGTAATCTTGCCCTTTCCTTCATCGCCCCAGTTAGCTCCTACTACTGCTTTTACCATCTCAAATCCTCCTGCGTATTCATCGCTTTTAACTCTTAATTAGCAGTTCTTATGAATCACTGCCCTATGAATTATACTATACTTTTCTCATTCTGTAAAACACTTTTTCTTTTTTCTACATCAGAGGTGCGATCAGACGCAGCACTCTTCCGCAGATCCGCATAAAAATACCGGTATTTCCGATATCTGACGCTGTAACTTTACAGCTCTTTTTCAGTGTTTCCTGAAAATCTTTTTCAATTTTATGTACCACCGGATTGTCATACACAAAGATCCCACATTCAAAATGCAGATACAGACTCCGGTAATCCAGGTTCACAGTTCCTACTGTTGCCGTATCATCATCTGAGACAAATACCTTTGCATGCACAAATCCCGGTGTAAATTCATAAATATTAACTCCTGCTTCGATCAATTCCCGATAGTATGTCTTCGCCACCGCAAACGCATACCATTTATCCGGAATATGCGGCATGATGATGCAGACTTCAATTCCGCTCTTTGCTGCTCTTGTCAGTGTATCCAGCATGCCGTTGTCCAAAATCAGATACGGCGTCATAATATGCACATATTTTTTCGCATGATTCAAAATATGCACATACACTTCCTCCCCTACGTTTTCATGATCGTACGGACTGTCCCCGTAGGGGAGCACAAATCCGGTCTCCGGTTTTAATTCCTTTGCCATCGTCGTCAGATAGGGCTCAAATTTCTCTTTTTTTAATTCTGAAACATTCCACATCTGCAAAAACAGCATCGTCAGACTCTGCACCGCATCCCCCTTGATCATGACGGCAGTATCTTTCCAGTACCCGAACCGTTCTTTCCGGTTGATATATTCATCTCCCAGATTGATACCTCCTGTAAATCCTGTTTTTCCGTCGATCACACAGATTTTTCTGTGATCCCGGTTATTTTGTGTCGTCGAAAGTACCGGCCGGATCGGACTGAACATCTTACACTGAATCCCGAACCGACGGATTTTTTTCGGATAATCGGGCGGAAGCAGCGAAATGCTGCACATTCCGTCATACATAAACCGTACCTCTACGCCCGCGGCTGCTTTTTCTTTTAATATTTCCAGCACAGACCCCCACATATATCCTTCTTCTACAATAAAATACTCCAGAAAGATAAATTTTTCCGCCTTCTTCAATTCTTCCAGAAGCACCGGAAATTTTTCTTCTCCACATGCAAAATATTGCACTTGTGTATTCCGATAAGTAGGAAAATTCAGCTGATACTGCATATAATGCGCAAGGTTTGCATTGGCCGGCTTGCTCTCACGCAAGGCTTCAATCACCTGAGGCTCCTGCTGCATATATTTTGCTGTATCAAGCCGGAGCATACACAATCGCTTTCCGATATATCTTGTTCCAAGCTGAGACTTTACCCAAATATAGAAAAGGCATCCAAATGCCGGAAAAATCAGGATCAAAAGTACCCAGGTCATATTAAATGCCGGATTTCCTCTTTCATTGATAATATAAATTACGATCACTGCTGCCAGAACTGTAAATCCGCCGTACACATAGACGGCATAGTCATTCAGTATCGTTGCCACTCCAACCAGAACGATCAGCTGGATCAGAACAAGCATAAGGATCAGTGCTGTACGGCCAAAAACAATGCTGAACAACCCTTTCTTCGCTTTTTTCACTGCTTTATGTTCCATCTTTTTGTTTCACCCCTGCTTTTTTCAATGTCCCCAGTGTAGCACACTTTGTATTTCTCCACAATACAGCTTCTCAAAAGTTACTGTGAACAGTAACTCTCAAAGGTCTTGTAATTAACGGCGAAAAGTATTACAATGGATATCGATTCATAACATCTGCTGGAAAGGAGATTTTTACGATGAAAAAGTTTTTGAAATGGTTTCTTGGTCTTGCGGCTGTCGGTACTGCGATCGGTCTGATCATTGCTTATTTCTGCAAAGACAGTGACGCAGTTTCCGAGTATGATTGTACAGAAGATATGGAAGAAGAGGATTTTGATCTGGACAATGATTTAAAACCGGTATCGGAACGCGGATATGTGCATCTGAACAAAGCAGCATCCGATACTGCTGATACAGAAGAAGAACCTTCCCAAGAAACACAAGCAACTGATACTGAATCGGAAGAATAATGCAAAACAGGAACTGGCCACTTTTGAACAGTTCCTGTTTTTACTTTATGTATACGTCTTACAGGACTTTTTAAAATATGATCTTCTTCTTCCAACCAAGAAAAAAAACTTGAAAATATTCTCCTTATGTTATCAATTGTTACCTTGCTTGTATTTCCATCTCTTTGATATTTATCTAAATATTCTCTCAAGTCATTAGTAGTAATATGCTTTACCGATTTATCCATCTTATTTAACATATTTTTTATTGTTGCACTATAATATTTTAATGATTTTTTAGAACAACCTTCTACATGTTTTGCTGATAAAAAATTTTTAAGTAATCCTTCATTCTGCTCCTCTTTTTCTTCCGTTACTCCATCTTTTTTTCTTATTTCCAGATTATACAAATAATGTACTAATACATTATTCAAATGCTCTAACTGCCCATTTGTCAAAACTGTTGCCATATCTTGTTTAATTTCTAAAATCAAAGTATCTACCATACTACTACCTCCTCAAGTAAATGTGATACTCAAATTCTATCAATAAAGATTTTTTTTGTCACTAAATTTGTTTTAAAAATATACACTCAGATTGAAGTTTTAAGATTTCTGACAATATAAATTTTGATTTTTAGGAGAGTAGCCTCTGAATTAAAAATAATTATCCAAAATACTTTTCCATCAAACTATCATATAATTTTTGTGTTTCATCTATTGATTGTTGTATCTCAAATTTTGATTTTTCTATCAACTTTATTCTTTCTGCAAATTTATTTTGAAGCTCTATTGGTGGAAGTCCAATTATTACATTTTTAAAATAACTTATAGGTACTCTTTTTTGTCCCCCACTTCCAGTCATTATTTTTTCTGCATTTTTTCTAAAAAAAGGTAACATTGATATATAATATACCCAATAACTATTCGAAACTTTATCTTTAGGGCGCAAAACATGGAACTCTGTTGAACCAAATCCAATTCCATTTTTTAAATTTTTAGCAATTCCTCCTTTTCCATTCTCCATACATGGAGTTATTTTAGCAAACAAAACATCCTTTTCTTTGAAATATGTAAATCCTATTTTTACCTCTTCAAACCTTTTTATTTCTTTAGTTAATACTTCTCCTTTAGTTGAAACACTACTCATTGGAATAAATGAAACTTCTGTATTATTATCTATGTTTTCTAACTCTGACTTTGATGGATTTATTTCACATACTTGTGAAAAATTAAAAATATTCCATTTTTTTTCATTCAAAATAGGATCTCCAAACATTTCGAAAAATAGGCATTTACTCAATTTTTCAAATTCTGATAGTTGCTCTTTTTTTGACTTCAAAATTTTTTGAATTTCATCTAAAACTCCAATAACTTTTTCTTGCTTTTCTATTTCTAAATCAATAACAAAAAAATCTTTTAACCATTTAAAATGCCTATTATAACCAGTATCTGGAATTTTAAAATACTTTAAAGCATAGTACAAATACTTATCTAAAAAATTTTTTCTTTTATTTTTTAAAATCTTAACTCCATCAGCACCTAAAAAAAATGGAAAATCTATAAATTTTAAAATTCTAGTTATAAATTTGCAAGTTCAAATTTCACACTTGCATTAATAATACTTTTATAAAATTCGTATTACCATTTCACAAATATTTCAACAAA
>OGKB01001056.1_pt1 | contig 15935 bp, 10 predicted proteins | sample 1572351 | NCBI WGS metagenome assembly OGKB01 (sample SAMEA2582088, study PRJEB24529) | metagenome | biome: Human gut stool | place: China | collected 2011
AAGGTATCATAAATATGACTCAAAAGAAAAATCAACCAACAAACTTTTTCGCATTAGATATTGGCAATAAACAAAGTAAACTTAAGAATAGTAAGGACAGTTATGTCTTTCCTTCATCTTTAATTAACCAAAGAGATGTCGCATCGGTTTTCTCAACATCTAAGCCAGACGGTGTAATTGACTTGTCTTTAAACTGTGATACACAAAAGTATTACTGGGGAGCTGGCATTTTGAACTACTCTCAAGACAAAATTCAAGACTCACTTGGTTTTGAAGGTAGATACCAACGCAACATCTACCGTTTGTTAAATGAGTTTGCTTTAGCATTTTTAGCTAAGGATTATATTGAAAGTGAACTAACAGCTGTATCAGTTATCGCTGGTGTTCCTACTGGTGATTACAACAAAGAAACTGTAGATGAAATCAAGAGTATTTTCTTAGAAAAAGATGGACAAGATTTTAAGCCACGCAGACACTTAGTTACAGTTGATGGTAAAGAAGTAATTGTACGTGTGGTTCAAGTCTTGGTAGTGCCACAGCCAATTGGAACATTCTATGACGTTGTATTAAACGATGAATTAAAGCCTAATAGTAACAACGTAGCCTTAAACCGTGTTGGTATCATTGATGTTGGTGGTGGAACATTGTTATTAGACCAAATTATCAACGCTAACTTAGACCGTCAAGCACGCTTGCAATTACCAACTGGAGCAGACACTTTATACAACTCAGTTAAATCTTTAATCGAGCTTGAATTAGGTATCAGCCCAGACGTGCATAAAATCGAAGCAATGGTAAGAGATGGCTTAGAACGTGGCTTTGATAATGCTAAGTTTGTGTATAAGCAATCAGCTAATAATATCTTTGATATTACCGAATTAGTTTTAGGCGAAATCGACCACTACACTTCAAACGTAATTGACAAGGTTTATGGAGCATTTAAAAACATCGCTGAAATTGACACTTTGTTAGTTACTGGTGGAACATCTAACATCTTAAATCACGATATGTTTGAAAAAGCTTTTGCTAAACAAGCTGCGGTAGTGTTTGTTGACAATGCTGAATATGCTAATGTTAACGGCTTTTTGAAGTATGACAAATACCTTAACAGCAATATGTAGCATAATAGCTTAAGCTACTAAGATATTAATGTTAGAATGCACGAATATACCAAGATATAAGTCAACAAATAACTTTATATCTTAGCAAACGAAAGGGTGTGAGGTGAGTGCCAGAAAAAAGAAGAGTTGGTCGCCCAGCTAAGAAAAACAAAAAGACTAAGCGTTTAGTAACTTTGATTGATCCAATCGAAGACGCTGATATTGTTGCTTTGTTGATTAAAGAAAAGAACAGAGGTGAAAACACATCTAATATTGTGCGTAGAGCCTTACGCTTTTACGCACATCAAGAGTTTTTAAATCAACATGAATACTTCGTTGAAAGACAAGCTAATCTAAACAATAATATGATTGCTAAAGACACGAGTGGATATAGCAATATAGATACTAGTGAACAAGAACATAAATCTACTAGTGAATTTGTAGCTAAAGATACAAATAGCACAAACAATAAACCAAAGCCTAAAATCACTAAAATTAAAGCAGAAAACAATGATGGCGACATCTTGGATATATTAAACCAAGGATTCAAGCCTCTCTAATGTTTTCTTCTACTTTGCCACTGGTAGTTAATGCTACTAGTAGCTTTGTTAGTTTAGGAATTAGTATATTTGTGGCTTAATATCTTATTTGATAAGTATCTTAAGCTATACGTGGCAAAAACATACAAACAAAAGGAAGTGATAATGTGAAAAAAGCAATTCATTTAACGTCAAAAGAACGTCAAATCTACCTAGCTTTACTATCGCCAGAACAACGTAAAACACTGAATGAATATCGCAAGTATAAGTATAACTCAGAAGTTTTAACAGAGTTTAGCCAAAGCGGTGGTGACTGGAAGTTCCTAGAAATGCAAATCAACTATAATTATGACCCTTCGCACCCACAAGACTCAACGCTAAAATATAGTTGCGGTAAGGGTGTTAAGTACTTGTATTATTGCCAGTCTAACATTACTGGTGAGGTCTTAGGTTTTGGTAGCGAGCATCTTAAACAAGAAGCAGGTATAAGTAATGCTATAGTCAGAGAAATTCTTAACGGTCAACACAAGATAGATCGAGGGTTAGACGAAATCCTTTACTGGTACGCTAGGGGCTATACTTTCCCTAAGTTGATGTACGAGTTTATCCAAGAGTTTGCTTATGATTATGAAGTCGACGAGTATTTCAAGGCTAAGGATCTGAAGTTTCTAGCAGCTTTTGAAGAGCAAAACCTACCTACATATAACCGTGATTACAAGAAGCTAGAAAAGTTAGTTCAAGACGTAAACTCACGTAAAAGCAGAGAAGAATATGAGCGTAAGCTTGAAGAAGAAGAAAAGCTTAGAAAAGAACGTGAAGAACGTGAGCGTCAAGAACGAGAAAAGCGCAGGCAAGAAGAAGAGAAAAGACGAGCTGAAGAAGAACGTAAGGCTAAACTTGAACAAGCTAAAAAAGAAGCTGAAATAAAAAGGTTAAAAGCTAAGTTCAAGTATTATTTAGACGAACAAGCTAACTGGGAAGAAAAGCATCAAGCTAAGTTAGAAGAAAAGTCTAGTCAAATTGCTAGCTCTAAGCGTAAGCAAACACTAAGCAAGGATTTTTCAGGGCTTTCTAATAAACGAAAAGAAGTCACACGTAGAGCTAGATTGTTGTTTGATAAATTGTTTGATCAAGAAACAAGCGAGATGTACGCTTTAGATCCAGATGATTAAGGCTTGATTCTTGTCTTGTACGGAATATTAGGCCAAGGTAAGACCAAAGCCCACGAAAGTGTAAATATCGCTAATGTAGCAGTAGGTTTTGTCACACGCTTGGCTAAGAAGTTTGAGTACCCTGTTAAGCAAACAGACCAAGAGTTATATCAACTCTACGATAAGCTTGTCGGTATCTTGTTATCTAAAGGTATAATCAGGAGACAAGGCAACAGAGTCGTTTATGCGGTGAATATACGGTAGAATAATAGCTGAATAAATAAGTAGCTTAATAGCTTAATATATTTTAGATTAAAAGATATTAGTAGCTTAGAATCTAAGTGGCTCAAGCTATAAAAATACGGTTAGAAAGGACGTGGTTGTTTGGCTTACGAATTATACGGTTATCAAAAAGAAATTATCTATAAGGTTTGGCATGAGTTTGCTCATGGTAAAAAGGCGGTTATGGTTGTTTCTCCAGCTGGCTCAGGTAAATCAGTGATTATTTCTGATATTATCAAAACGTTAACCGACGAGAAAAAGTACGTTTATTTCATGGTTCATCGAAAGGAGTTAGTTGAACAAATAAGAGCAGACTTAATTGCATCTGACGTTAACATGGATTACGTAACGGTTACGTCCGTGATTAAGCTTAAAAATAGGTTAGGCAAGTTGCCAGACCCTTATATGATCGTAACTGATGAAACGCATCATTCTAAGGCTAACTCTTATATGGAAATTTATAAATACTATGATAAAGCGTTGAGATTAGGCTTTACCGCAACTCCAGTTAGGCTTAGTGGTGAAGGCTTTAAAGATGTGTACGATACGATGGTTGAGGGTAAGAGTGTTAAATGGTTGATTGAAAATCATTATCTAGCTTCATTCAAGTACTACTCATTGTCGGTCTTAAATAGAAAGAAACTTAAGAAAAACCGTGGCGAATACACTAATAAATCAATTTCATCAGCCTTAGACCAAGCTGATATTTTCGGTAAAGTGGTTGATACCTACCTTGATAAGGCTAAGGGACAACAAGCTATCTTATACGCTCATAGTGTGGAATTTTCTAAGAAGTATGCCAAAGAGTTCCAAGACGCTGGCATTAGCGCTACTCATGTTGATAGCGAAACTCCAGCCGAAGAACGAGAAAGGATCATGACTGGGTTTAAAAACAAGGAATACCAGATTTTATGCAACGTTGACTTAGTGTCTGAAGGATTCAATGTTCCAGACTGTAACACGGTTATTCTTATGCGTCCAACTGAGTCGTTAACAGTGTTTATCCAACAGTCCATGCAAGGCATGCGTTACCGTCCTAACAAGCAAGCAATCATTATTGACCACGTTGGTAACTACTTAAAGCACGGCTTACCTACAACCGAGCATTTTTGGTCGTTAGAAAAAAGTAAGGACGAAGGCAAGGTTGAAAGTTGTTGTTGCAAAATTTGCAAAGGTGTTTTTGAAAACTGGTTAACCAAAAAAGAAGATGGCATTGAGTATCGTGTTTGTCCTAACTGTGGTCATAGGTTTATGGTATTTGAAAAAGAAGTAGAACCAAACACAGATAAGGTTGAAGACAAAGACGTTAAACTAGAAGAAATTACAGCCGAAGATCAAGAATATTTGGAACTCAGGAAACTAGCTAATTCTAGTGTTAACTTTAAGTGGAACATCAAACGCATTGTGGCAATCTTTGTTGCTAAGCACAAATTAAGCTTAATGGAAGGATAAGTTCCAAAGATAAAATCACCTATTTATTTTGCGATACGCAAGTTCCTAGAAATAAACGACTTAGAAACCTTGAACAAAGGTTGGCTATTTAATCAATTAAGAGAAATTTCAGACCATTACAACGACGAGTATAAGGTTAGTTATAGCTTTTTAGTACAATACACAGAAAAGCTAATCCCAGAGTACCTCAATAAGCAAAGACAGGCTAAAAGAAGATACGGTTACCGCCATTAATGTCTGAATATATAAGTAGCTTAATCTACTAAGATACTAAGATATATATAAACGTAGTCGCAAAGATATAGATAACTTAAGTAACAAGACTACAGACAATCAAATAAAGCAAACGTGAAGTCAATTCTTTTTGTAGACAAAGAATTGACTTTTAGCGTACTTTAATCACGAATTAAGGAATTATATAAGTATACAGAAAGTAGGTGATTTTATTGTCAACTTTAGATAATTTGGCTAACGCAAGTTACGAGCGTAGACAGCAACGCATTATGAAGTTGCGCCGAGATTTTAACGACATGAAATATATAACGGTTGATAGTGTGGTTAAGCTAACTGGTTACACTGAAGCTACTGTTATTAAGTGGGCAAAGGACGGCAATATACCATTGTTAATTGACAATGGAACAACGGTTGTACCAGTCACAGACGAAAACAGGCCTACCTGGATGGGGGGATCTTAATGCGAAAACTTCCAGACATCATGCTAACCGTAGGTGTTGTTTCTTTGATATTCTTTGGCGGTTATTACATCTATTCTGCAAACCTTTTTAACAGCACTCAAGCAGTAGCTAGTTCCAGCCGTAAGCCTTTAGTTGTATCAGACTCTGAGATAACAAATAACCACATCGAAGACATTAAGCAAAACGTCGTTAAAAACGATCAAGAAGGTTTAAACAGGGTTGGTACAGTAGCTATTCCAGACTTAGGAATTTTACTTCCTATATACAATAAACCTTATGATGAACAGGCTTTGTTAGTAGGTGCGCAACAGCTAGAAGCTAAGGGTAAAGATGCCGATCAAGCAGGCATAGGTCAAGGTAATTTCTTACTTGTAGCTCACAATTATACTGACGGTAAGAAGATGTTTAGCCCACTCCAACAAACCGTAGGGCTTAACTCTCCTTATTTAGTTAATCGACACGCACAAGACAACCATTGGTTAGACGGTAAAAAGATCTATTTAGCCAATGATAAAGGTTTATATGAATATACAATTGACGTTCAGCATACAATTCCTGAATACAAAACAGATATTCAAAACAACACTGATAAACCTGAAATTAACGTGATTACTTGCCTTGAGCCTGACGATAGTTGGAGAATTGATACTCACGGTAATTTAAGTCAAAAATGGAGCTGGAATCAAGCACCTAGCGACATTGTTAATTACTTTAACTTAAGCAAGCAACAATTCAATAAGTAAGGAAGTGATTTGTGTGAAAGCCAAAAAAGATAAGCAGGAACGTTTAAACCTTGTTAAAAAGATTGCTAGAAACACCTTTTGGGGATTGATGGTAACGCTGGTTATAACTTTGATGATGGTAGTTGTTGCAACGATTACACAACCTAAATACTTACCAGTAATGTCTAACAATATTTTTGAGTTGAAGTATGTTGCTGACTGGGTATTTTTGATAGGCATTGTTTTACTTATTGTTTTAGGCGGATTTATTTTGTATAAGACCGTAAAGAAACAAAGCGTATGGAATTTTGTTTTTAGTAACTTAGCTCTACTAATGACTTCCAGTGGCTTAGGCTTTATTGTTTTATCGTTTCTCTTACCTAAAAACAAACTTACAGTTAAAGCTGTTGGTCGAGCAGTTAAATTAGTTAACATCAGCTATTTTCTTACTTTTATTATCATTGCAATTACTACTATGTTTGCTGTTTATATAAGTAGAAAATACGTTGATAAAAGCAACTGGTACTTATACTTTGCACTACTACCATACATTATTTGGGCAGGTTGGGCTTATCAGCAATACCAACACTGGCAAAGCTTTTTATCAGCTAAGAATTTTAATATCCAAAGATTAACATCTATGTTTATCTACTATCAATCACATGGGACTAAGATTGATATGAACTTAATGTTTGAAGGCTATAAGAGTTGCGCATTTGTGGTTTTAATAGCCTTCATTTATTTATTAACAGTAGGAGGGGTGCAACTTGTTTTTAAAGTCAAAGAAAAAATCCAAAGAAAAGCCTAAAAAAGAAAAGAAGAAAAAGAAAGATAAAAACGTTGAAAAGGTCGATAAGGTCAACCAAAAGGTAAACGAAAAGGAACATACCTTTGCTGACGTAAAGATGTACCGTATCATGCCTTTAATCACACTTATTGGTTTTTTGATTGTTGGTTTAAGTTTTGGAACAATCTTTAAGAATAACCATGATTATAAGGTAATGCTATCACGTATCACTATGAAAAAAGGTACAAGCTTGCCATTGTTTCAAGGTGAGTCTAAAGGTGATTTAACAGTTGGTAATGTTATTGTTTCTAAGGATAACAAGAACTTAGCAGCTGAAATTAAATATGATGATACAGCTCACCAACAATTATCTTCATTTGGTAAAAAGTACAAATTATACATCGTTACTAGCAAGTCTTATCATATTGAAAATCTATCAGCTAAGTATGGGTTCTTTGGAACTGACGGTAACGGTGTTTTAACGGTTAAAAGTAAGGTTCCATTTCCAAATGAGGCTTTTGTTATCATGATTTACGATAAGGGACAGTTGATTTCAAGTTCTGACATTCAATCAGACAATGTTACAGATGAAACCCTAGACAAATCTATTACACAACAGTTGGCTGGAGATGACTCTTCAAGTATGACTAGCACTCAAAGTCAAACTAATGAAGACACAAGACCACCAGTTTACTACATTCGTGTAAACCCAGCTTCATCTAAACGAGTAGACTACAACTGGGGTAACAATGAGCGTAAGTTAGTTGACAACTTGTTTGTAAAGCAAAACCTTGCTAAGTATCGTAAGCAAATCAAAGATGCCCACAAGAAAATCAAGATGGCACAAGCTACGCTCAAAGAATATGACAAGCGTTTAGCTGAAAACCCTGAAGATCAAACAGCGCTATCAGGTAAGCAACAAATGGAACAATCTATTTCAGTGTTAAAAGAAGATGTTGCAACCGCTGATAAGAACTATCAAAGAATGGCAAATTATCGCATTAAAAAGAACGCTTTAGGTGTTGAACAAACTAAGTTCAAACGTTTACAAGCTAATAATATGCAAATGTTTAGTGGTACAGCTGATGACGCTAAGGCACAACAATAAGAAAGGATTGGTATGGTCAACAGAACCACCGACTAAAGTAGGTGGCTTGTAGGAATGCAAGCTGGTTGATTAGCCTAAGTTTTAAGTAACTACGTTAGGGTTGAATAGATAGGTACTTTGGAATGCCACCCTAGTTTCAAACACTACGGTTGATTATTAAACAGAGTTGAGTTCAGACTCAGTGTAATTAACATTAAACCAACCTATAACATTGGCGAAGGGTACACACGTACCAACTCTATGTTAGGTGCGAATTATGATTGAAAGGAGTTGGCATGATGTCAGAAAAGAAAAAAGTTAATTATATCTATGTAGTAGACTCCAACGGCACACCACTCATGCCAACTTCACGTTTAGGTATGGTGCGTCATTGGTTAAAGACAGGACAAGCAAGATGGTTCGGAAATAGTCGCAAGACTATCCAATTTGTTAGACCTGTTACTACAAATACTCAAGAATTAACCCTAGGAGTAGATGCTGGTTTTCATTTAGGTTTATCCGTTGTGGGCAACAATTGTGAATATTATGCGTCAGAAAGCCTAAGGAAGTCAGAAAAAGATCGAATTACTAACCGAAGAGAGTTAAGACGTTCAAGAAGAGGACGTTTAAGATACCGTAAGGCTAGATTTGATAATCGTAGACGTAAAGATGGCTGGTTAACTCCTAGTATTCAACATAGATTAGATTTTACAATCAAAGAAATTAAACGCTTATATACGTTTTTGCCAATTACTAATTTAGTGGTTGAAGTTACACCATTTGACAATCAAAAACTACTAAACCCCAACATTAAAGACTGGCAGTATCAAAAAGGTAAAATGTATGGTTTTAAGACGATTAAAGATTATCTCCTAGCTAGAGATAATTATCGTGATGCTTTAGACGGTAAACAATACCCAGCTAGTCAATTAAGAGTTCATCACTTGGTTCAAAGAAAAAATGGTGGTTCTAATCAACCAGATAATTTGGTTTTATTGTCAGATATTAATCACAATCAAGCTAATCACAATAATGGTGTCTTAGCTAAATTAAGGGAAAATCGCCAAAAGACCATTGATTATCGTGGAGCTTATTTTATGAGCATTTTAGCAACAAGATTAAGTAATTATTTTGATAATTATACGATAACTCAAGGTTATCTAACCGCTAACTTAAGACAAAAGTATGAGATTGAAAAATCACACTTAAATGATGCGTTTATTATTGCTGGTGGAACTGATGTAACACTTAGAACAAATAATATTTATTCAAGGCAAAAACTAAGAAATAACAATAGAAGCTTACAGAAGTTCTATGACGCTAAATATATTGATAGCCGAGATGGTAAGCAAAAAGCTGGTAAAGGGTTAAGTTCAGGTAGAACTAGAAGATCCAAAGAGCTTAATTATGATAATTTAAGGCAGTTTAGAAAAGAAAAAGTTAAAAAAGGTCGTGTTTCGATTAGAAGAAATCACTACCAACTAAGACCACATGATGTTGTGCTAAATACCAGAACTAACAGAATTGAAACAGTTAAAGGAGTTAATAACAAAGGAAAAGCTGTAATCTTTCAAACTGGTAAAACTTGTTCAATTAACAGGATAGTTAGCCTATATCATGTGAATGGAACATTAGAAAGGAGAATAGGCGACGAAAACCGTAGGTAACGGCTTTCCTCCCAAGACTAAAGTCGTAGGTTTCTCGCCGAAATATGATGACAAGAACAGAACTTTTGTTAGCAGTAACTAGATACTGTGAACAATATCCAGAAACATCGCTAGAAAGTATTATTAAAGATGTTTCCGACACTTATCACGAAGTTCAAGCCAAGACAATCAAGCCTTATGACCCAGAAGAATTAACAGGGCTTGATTTAGATAGGGCTGACAGTTACGAAACTAGCGTTTATAAGAATAATCATGACGGAACTAGCGATGATACAGTTTTATAAGGGGGTTTTAGCTAAATGTTAGGATTAAAAAATGATCTAAAACTAGTTATACCTGAAGATATTGCTAAAGAGTATAACTATTCTTTGGAAGAAATTAAAACTAACGATAAAGAAATCTTAGGCTACGACAAGCAAATCAGCGATTTAAATGCAGTCTTGTATAACCCTAAAGCTCCAACTGGAATGTTGTTAGGTATGCAAGGTTCAGGTAAAACTTCTTTAGTTAGATACTGGGTTAAAACACGAGCTAAAACTTCTACTCCATTAATAGTAGTACAGTTAGATATTGAACGTTTAGGTGAACTTGAATCTGATGTTATGGTTTCAAGAATGCGTAAACTTTTAACTAACATGCAAATAATTGAGGACGCTACTAGAGAAGCTAACCCTGGAATTAACTTTCAGATGGCTTTATTTATAGATGAAATTCATAAGTTAAACAACTATGGTGAAGCTACTAAAGGGATTGGTGAAAAGGCTGGTTCTAGCGGTGCGATGAACGCTTTTAAGGAAGAAACAGCTGAAGGTGTATTCCCAGTAATCGCTGCGACAACTGACTATGAATATCGCATTAACATCAAGCCTGATGGAGCGTTTGACAGACGTTTTGCTAAGATTTATATTACACAGCCAGCTAAACCAATTGTTTTTAAGATCTTAAAGACTAGCTTAAACACTTGGTTAAATGCAGGTAAATTTGTACCAGAAATATCAGATAAAACGTTAAGTGATTTAATTGATTACACTAACGCTTATATCTACAATCAAGCTAACCCTGGTAAGTCGCTTGATATTTTAGCCTCAGCCGTAGGTTTATGTACTAACAGGCATTTAGAAAACCCTGATGACGGCTGGGAGATTACGCATGAAGTCTTAGAACAAGTCTTTTTAGCTAATGGTTTTAGGATTGGTGCATACGATGAACGAGATATTAACTTAGTTATTCCTCCAGATATTCAAAAGGATTATAACGACTCTTTATCTAAGATGGAAAAAGGTAAGAATACCTTGATAGGTTATAAAGAAGAAATCATGAAGCTTGATTCAACCATGTATCGACCAGAAAAACCTTCTGCTTTGCTTTTAGGTAAGCAAGGTATTGGTAAAACAGCTTTGGTTGAACAATGGATCTACAATCGTTCACTGACAACAATGCCAGTAGTGGTAGTAGAGTTAAACGTTGAAAAGCTAGGGACTCTAAGTGAAAATGATATGATTTCTAAGATGAAAGACCTACTTCCAACTTTAAACGAAATTAAAAAAGCAACCGTTGAAGCAAACCCTGATAAAAAATTTCAGATGGTTTTGTTCATAGATGAAATTCATAAGTTGTATAATTATGGTAAGCCGGATAGTAATAAAGCTGGATCTTCTGCTGCGATGAACGCTTTAAAGGAAGGACTTGCTAGAGCTAAGTTTCCATTAATTGGAGCTACAACTGACTATGAATACCGTGATTATATCGTTAATGACGCTGCTTTTGATAGACGTTTAGGTAAAGTTATTATGACTCCACCTAGCTTAGATACAACAGTTAAGATCTTACGTAGACGTGTTGATTCATGGAAAGGCAAGTTAGACTTTGTTCCAGAATGTTCAGACGATATTTTACGTGAAATTGTAAAATACGCTGATGCCTTTATTCAAAACCAAGTTAATCCAGACAAGTCTTTAACAATTTTGGACAGTTGTGTAGGGATTGCTAGAAGGTTGCATGTTTTAGATGAAAATAAAGGTAATAAAATTACACACGAAATTGTAAGACAAGCTTTCTTAGCTGAAGATTATGAGATTGACACAGACGTTCCTCCAGAACATATTATTAAGGTTGTCAACGAGTCCGTTTTAGGTCAACCATTAGCTTTATACCAACTAGCTGATGTTGTTAATACCGCTTTTTATTCCGAGCGTAATTTTAAACGACCTTTGTTTACAGCTTTCTTTGTAGGTTCAACTGGGGTAGGTAAAAGTGAAACAGCCAAAGTTTTGGCTCAGGCTTTTTATGGACGTAGAGATGCTATCTTAACTCTTAACGGTGGTGATTATGCAACTCCTGAAAGTGCCATTAAAGCTCAACGCTTTATCGCAGATCAAATGACAGTAAACAAACGTCAAGTTATCTTGTTAGACGAAATTGAAAAGTCGCATAAAACGGTTATGGACACCTATATGCGAATGATTGATGAAGGTATTGTTGTAGATAAATACGGCAATCAACGTTCGTTAAACTCAACTGTTATTATTGCTACATCTAACTTAGGAGCTGACATCTTTAGTGACTTGTCACAAGTCATGAATTTAAACCGTCAATCTAACCCTAATGAATTGAGTTCACGACTAGAAGAAGAGTGGTGGAGGCGAGAGTCGTCCGTACGTAAGGCTTTGCAAAATGGTGACGCTGGATTGAGCAATGGTATCAAGCCTGAGTTTTTGGAAAGATTTTCCTTGTTTGTACCATTCTTACCACTAGCTAGAAAGACCATGGCGATGATTGCAAGAATGCAATTAGATAAGTTTAAACAAGACATGACTCACGCTAGATATAGCATAGATATTATGTTGCCTAAGAAGATGAGTCATGCCTGGTGGCAAAACCAAATGTCATTTGCTGATACACCGTATGGCGATGATGATTCAATTTCAGTAATGATTGCCGAAGACTTAGTTGGCAGTGAAGCTAAAACTTCAGGGGCAAGATCAATTACACGTTATATTGACGGTTCGATTAAAACTAAGGTTACACGTTTGTTAGCACAAAGATTAAGGCATAATCAACCAATTGATGGAGCATTTAAGCTTGAAGCTAAAAATGCCAGCTTTACAACTAACACTGGTGATAGACCAACAGTTGAAGTAAGCTATATTCCTATTGAAGAACTGTAATTTCAAATAATCGCAGTTTAGATTACTTTACCAACGAAAATAGAGGTGATTTATTTTGGATTATGTAAAAGGTGTTAGGACTTCTCTTAACAAACAAAACTTACTTAGGTTTTTAAAAAGTAAGTTTGTTGTTTTAGGAGTGCTAATTCTAACAATTTTTGGTAGTTTTGGTGCGTTGTCACAAACTACTAAAGCTGACGATAGCGACAACATCGCTACAGTTTATCAATTTTTCTTATTGAAAAACCGTTCAACAACAGCTAAACAAGGTTTTACAGATAAGATAATGAAAGGTATTTTAGGGCAAACAGATAAAAGTGGTATTTTAGGTTCTGGTGGTGCTAGTGGTACTTTTGGTTATCAAGAACTAATTGATAACTCTAAGGACAAAGCACAAGCCAAGCGTTTTTCAGAGCTGATGGCTACTTTATCCTACTATAATTATATTTCAACTCAAGGTAATGGCTTTGCTTTACTCTTATCGTACGTAGGCAGATTTTTTGTAGGGTTAATTTTAACGGTATTAGGAGCAGTCATGGATATTATGATTAACTCTTGGTACTTAATTATCAACTTCTTTGCTAAATGGAATGTATTTAACCTAATTGGTGGAACGTTAGCCAAGAATAAAACCGCACTTGATATGGTAGCGGCTTTAGGTTTGAAGAGTGATTCGGTTCAATGGTTTATCAATACCTTTATGGTACTTGGAGTTACAACCTTGATTGGTACATTCTGTTGGGCAGTTACCAAACGTGGTATGCAAAACGCTGACTACTCTAAGGTTAAAGGTAGAATCATTGGTTTATTAATGGTTCCAATTGCGATGATGGCTGGCTTTGAATTACTGTCAGACATTACTGAGTACACATCGAAAGATTCAGCATCAAATACACCTTTTGCTAGTTATTTAATGGACGTTAAGACATGGGCAGAAAAGTATAACTTTGACTTAACTGTCGCTAACGTTAAAACTAATGGTAAAACTAAAGGTTTTGTTATGACTAAGTACAATCCATACTCAGGGTTTAATCCAGTTACAGGACAAAGTGCATCGGATTCGTTAACACAAACCATTTTCCATGCAGATGATATGTCTAAAGGATTATTCCCTAACACTAACTTAGCGATTGATTATCTATCAAGCAAAGTGTTTGACGGATATAGTTACATTAGTTATTTACAAGGTGAACAATCTAAAACAGATGGTGCTTATGGTTCTATTTCATCTTTAGTTGACTCTAAGGGTGGTAAATGGATTTACGATTTTGATACTCCTTATTCATCAACTGGGATTAAGCTAGATGATGACTACTTGAAACAAAATCCAATGAGTAAAGCCAAAGATGATTACGTAGGTAAGATTGATGGCGATGAAAAGAATGTTAAATCACTTGCCTCAATTTGGACTGACCGTTACATTTACGGTTATAAAAACGAAGGTTCTAAGATTGAAGACTACTATAAAGAAGGGCCTTCAGGAGAACAAATTTCAGCCGCATATGGACGTAATGATAAAGCAGATGGTACAGCTTTAAGTGTTCCTTCCATGTTTTATGTTTTAAACACGCACTGGAACGATCAAGGTGGTACATTCTCAGTCACTTCACCACCAACAGGGGCATTTAAAGACATCGCTAAATTTGCTGATGATAGAGCTGTTTACTACGATGTTTCTATGGTTGGTGTACCATTCTTTAGTGTTTGTGGTTTAATCGCTATTCCATTGTTTACAGTATTGGTATTCATCGCCGCTGTTGAAGCTTTTTTAGCAATGGGTATCTTAGACATGAACATGCGTCCACTTAGAGCCTGGATGCTGGCTATTATCAAAGGTGATTATGAATATTCAGTTGCTGTTATCGTTTATGGTTTAGGTCTTGTAGGTTCAATTATTATGGCTACAGTTGTACCTAACATGTTAATCAAATTCTTTACAGGTTCATTGAGTGGTATATTTAGTCGTTTAAGTTCTTCTGCTGACAACGGTTCAATGGCAGGTGGAATTGGACTATTCTTTACAGCCTTTTTAGCAATCGTATTTTGGGTTGCTTACATCAAGAATGTATCAGGACTTAGAGATAAGTTAACAGGATTTATTATGTTACCTTGGACATGGGCTTCATCTACAGGTCAATCATTAGAAGATCAAGCTAATGGTGGAGCTAAAAATCTTGTAGGTAGAGGTAGTGATTTACGTAATCAAAAACGTGAACAAAGCACATTAAGAAATAGAAACATGATTAATGCTGCCGAAAACTGGGCTTCAGGCGGTGGCATGAAGAAAACTAGATTTGGCAGAAAACTTGATGATTTAACTGGTAATCGTATCAGTGGAGCGCAAGGTAAGTTAAGCCGTGACGCATTGTTAGCTCAACATATGATGGGCAATTACGCAGAAGGTGTAACTGGAGATGACACTCATACAGCTGGTGAAAACAACTTAGAACGTATCAAACGTTTAGGTTTAGCTCAACGTCAAACTCAAAAACTAGCTCAACTATCACGTAATGCTAAAAACGGCAAGTTAGGTGTTGACGATAAGGCTAGTGAACAAATTGACAATAAGATTAGAAACAAGATTCACCCTAACGATCTATCCAACTTAGAAAACGGCAAGACTTTAACTGACGCATACAAGCAAATTGATAAAGCTGATGAACAAATCGGTAAAGATGACGATCGTATCAACAACATTAAAAAGGCTATTGCGTTCCAAGACAGCATTGCTACTAACCCTAATAGCGATGCTAAGACCGTTGATAAAGCAATGGCTAAGAAACGCAGGCTTATGCAAGAACTTGAAAAAGCTCAACAAGATAAGAAAGAACATCAAAATCAAAAAGCAAATCTTCAACAAGTTGCTGATGACACTGTTGGTAAGATTAAGTTTAACGATAATGTTGAGGGCTTAAGCAAGGCTGATACTAAGTATCGTCAAGACCTTAATAAAGAACTTGACCGTATCAATGCTAAACAAGATGATATTGACAACAGTAGAGCTATCATAAGCGATGCTTTAGCAGATCCTAATATAAGCGATGCTAATAAGGCTAAGTTGAAAGATCAACTTCAAGACTTAGACAAACAACAAGCAAGCTTAGATAATGCTAAGGCAGTTCATGCTAAGAAAGCTAAGACTTACGCAAATAGTTCTATCAAGCGTGCTGAGAAGTTGAATAATCCAAAAGCTGTTAGAGAAAGTTTACAAAAACTTGCACAACAAGCTACTAACCAGCTTAACGAGTTTGTTGACAACCCAGACGAAAAGAAAGTCAAAGTCCTT
>OGKB01001059.1_pt1 | contig 15871 bp, 14 predicted proteins | sample 1572351 | NCBI WGS metagenome assembly OGKB01 (sample SAMEA2582088, study PRJEB24529) | metagenome | biome: Human gut stool | place: China | collected 2011
TTGATGGACAAATCAATCCTGGAAAAGTTTTTACTCATAGTTATAGTCTTGATGAGATTAATCAAGCTTATAAAGATATGGCAGATCGTAAGACTATTAAATCACTGTTAGTCATCGATTAATCATAAAAAATGCTGGTAATTGCATGATTACCAGCATTTTTTATAACTTATATTTTTAATCTTTCAATTTATCCAAAGCTTGAGCAAAGTCATCAATTAAATCATCTGCATTTTCAATTCCAACTGAAATTCTTAACAATTCTGGCGTTACTCCAGCTGCCTTCAATTCTTCGTCGCTTAATTGTGCATGTGTTGTTGAAGCTGGATGGATAATTAAAGATTTAGCATCCGCAACATTTGCCAATAGAGAAAATAGTCGTAAATTTTCAATTAATTTCTTACCATCTTCTTTGCCACCTTTTAACCCTAAAGTAAAGATTGATCCTACACCCTTAGGGAAATATTTCTGTGCCAAATCATAGTATGGGCTGTCTTCTAACTCTGGATAATTAATCCATGCTACTTCTGGACGAGACTTCAAGAATGAAATTAGTTTTCTTGTATTTTCAACATGACGCTCTACTCGTAAGGATAATGTTTCTAAACCTTGTAATAGTAAAAATGAGTTGAAAGGACTAATTGAAGCACCGGTATCACGACCAATTTCAGCTCGTACCTTGGTAGTGAAAGCTGCACCTTTAATATCTGCAAATTTCAATCCTTCATATTGTTGATTAGGCTCTGTGAAATCAGGATAACGTCCGCTAGCTTCATAATCAAAATCTCCCTTTTCAACAATTACTCCACCCATAGTTGTTCCATGACCGCCGATAAATTTTGTAGCAGAATGTACAACAATATCTGCTCCATGTTCAAGTGGTCGTACTAAGTATGGTGTTCCAAAAGTATTATCAACAATAAAGAGAATACCGTATTTATGAGCAATTTTCCCAATCTCTTCAAAATCGACTAAATTAATTCCGGGATTTCCAATACTCTCTACATAGATTGCCTTGGTCTTATCATTAATTGCTGCTTCAAAGTTTGCAGGATTATCAGGATTTACGAAATTTGTTTTAATCCCTAATCGTTTTAAAGTAATACTAAATAAGTTATAAGTACCACCATAAAGTGTGCTAGCAGCAACAATTTCATCGCCTTGTCCTGCAATATTCAATATCGCATATGTAATAGCTGCTGATCCAGTTGCTAATGTTATACCTGCACTTCCTTTTTCCAACGCTGCTACTCTTTTATCAACTACATCAGTGGTAGGATTTGTTAACCTAGTGTAAATATTTCCTGCATCTCTCAATGCAAATCTATCTGCTGCTTCTTGTGCATTCTTAAAAACATATGATGTTGTTTGGTAAATAGGCACTGCTCTTGATCCTGTTTCATCAATTGTTTGTCCAGCGTGTACTTGTAAAGTTTCGAATCTATCTGTTGCTTTTGTTTGATCTTGAATTGTCATAATTATCCTCTTTTCTAAGTTGTGTGAATTAGGTTCAACCAATTCGTATATAGCTTGACACTACTTTGAAACCACTGATTAACTATCTGATTATTTTGATAGTAATTGTTAGGTTTACTAATTGGTTTCCCTTTTTCTAAATCTCGTTTATATTCTCTATCTAACGTTCTTGTATCGTATTCTGGATGACCAGTAATAAATAAATTTTTTTGATCAGTAGTCGCTAATAGAAATGCCTCTACTTCCTGACTCTTAGCCAATACCTGTAACTCATCAGGTAATTTTGCCGGTAAAATTAATTTAGTATGTCGAGACTGTGGCATTCGAATTGGTCCCCCACTTCCAAAACCTAATAAGAAGGAACTATTCGTGTCTATTTTTTCTGCTTGATAGACCCCAAATAATTTAGAAACTAAAGGTAACTTATCAATATCAAATTTTACTTTCAAAGCTGCTTGACTAGCCCAACATTCAAAAATCGTATAAATTTTTGTTTGTCTACTCCATTCAACCAACTTTTGAAAATCATCCCAATAGTCTACTTCTGTGAAATCCAGATGTTCTACTGGTGCACCTGTAACTATTAGTCCATCAAAGTTTTGCTGTAAAACCTTGCTTAAGGGCAGATAATGTTTCTTTATAATTTCACTATTACCATGATGAAAATGATGACTATCAGGATATGCAAAAGTCACTCTACAATTAATTTTTGTTCTTTCCAATAACTTTAAAAATTGTAATTCTGTTGTTTCCTTAGTTGGCATTAAATTTACAATTAATATTTCTAAACTTTGTTTATCGTTCAGTCTATTCTTCCATTGTTTTTGTGCTAAAGCTATTCCATTTACAGCTTGTACTGTCATCATTCTCACCTTCTTTTAGTAAAAAATTTATTTTAATCTCCCCAAACTTCCTTAGCAGTCTCAATTACTAATTTCAGTTTGTTTTCTTGATCTTTTTCTGTAAGTTTATTTCCTTCTTCCGTTGAAGCAAATCCACACTGTGTACTTAATGCTAAATCATCTAAATCAACATACTTAGTTGCTTCTTGAATTTTTTGTTTCAATTCATCTTTGTCCTCTAATTCAGGCTTTTTGCTAGTTACTAGTCCTAATACCACTCTTTTACCAGCAGGAACAAATCTCAATGGCTCAAAACTACCTGAACGTGCATCGTCAAATTCTAAGAAATATCCATCATAATCTGTTGCAAATAAATCTTCTGCAACAGCTTCATATCCGCCTGAGAATAACCAAGAAGATGCATGATTCCCACGACATACATGAGTTGTAATTATTAAATCATCAGGTTTATTCGCTAATGCATTATTGATAATCTTCTTACTAATTTTTGTTGCTTCTTTGGGATCAATGCCTTTTTCTAATAAAGCTTCACGTTTATTTTTATCAACTAAAAACGCCCAATTTGTATCATCAAATTGTAGATATCGACAACCTAAATCATAAAAAGCTTTAATTGCATCCGCGTAAGTTTGCGATAAGTCTGCATAAAATTCTTCTATGTTAGGATAAATTTCTTTCAATTTTGAAGAACCATCGTTAGCTAAAATTTCTTGACGATATAACATTGTTGGACTCGGAATTGTAGCTTTAGCTATGAGATTTCTTTTATATGCAACTTCTTTAAGATAAGAGAAATTCTTTAAGAATGGATGATTAGGATTAAATTTAACTTTTCCTACCACTCGAACATTATATGCAGGTGCATCAGTTCCTTTAAATTGTTGATTATATCCTGTTTGTGGAACGTACCCTTCTACTCCATCTAAATTTTCTAAAAAGTCAATGTGCCACCAGCCTCGATTAAATTCTCCATCTGTCACAGCCTTTAGTCCCACTTCTTTTTCCACCAACTCATTAATTAGTCTATCTTCAATTTCCTTTAATTCATCTTGAGAAATCTTTCCTTCTGAAAAATCTTTGCGTGCTTTTTTTAATTCTTCAGGTCTTAAAAAACTTCCTACAATATCATAATGTGCTAAATCTTTAATAGTCTTTGTCATAATTTTTCCTGCTTTCTTTCGTATAAAAATAAAAAAAGTCCCTAGAACAACAAACGTTGTTCTAGGGACGTGTCATCATCTAATTCACGTGTTACCACCCGTTATTCGATACTACCTCACAGTAATATCCTCACTAAGTACACTATACAAGCTATACTCGTTCGCTATAACAGGCGACCCCTGTTATCTGCTTGCCATGGCTCACAGATAATCTAGCTCCAAGACCATCTTCATTAAGCTTTCAACACATCGCATCTCACCATTCACGACTCTCTTTAGTGATACTCACATTAATTACTCATCTTTTCTTAGCTATTTCTAATTATTATGTCATAATAATATCTTTTATGTTGTCTGCTGTCAACCCTAAATTATAAATTAATTAAAATCTAGCGCTAATCCCTGACTATGAATAGCTTCTACAATGTCATCACGTTTATTTTGATGTGTATTCAATTTTTTTCCGTTAATTTGATTAGTAAATGAATCAATTCTTCGATTAGCATCGCGTAAATCATAATACGTTTGTACTATTTCATCATAATCTTTCAACTCACTAACTTCAAAATCACGTGGATATTCATTTTCAAAAGTTGTAAATTCTAATGGAAGTCTTGGCTTTAATTGTGGTTCTTGATCTGGTACACCGACTTGTAAGCCTAAAGCTGGATATGTGAGTTCTGGTAAATCTAACACTTTTAACATTGCTTTAGGATCATCATTAACCGTTCCTAAAGGTACTATTCCAAGTCCCATACTCTCAGCAGCATTAATTACATTTTGGACTGCTAACATTGTATCTTGCAATGCTTGGAAGAAAATATCCATTGTATGCAAACGTCCATCATCATTTCCCATTTGTTTACGAATTTGTTGATTTCGATATAAATCGATAATAAAAATAAATAAATCTCCGTTGGCCCCTACGTATTTTTGACCTGTTATTTCTCTAATTTGTTTACGTTTCTCTTCATCAGTAATATGTAAGATGCTAAACTGTTGCATAAACATACTAGTAGCTGTATGTCTAGCTACTTCATATAAAGTCGTTAACTGTTCTTCCAATAAAGTTTGATCTTTAAAAGCTCTAATTGCACGATGATTTAGTTGATGTTTAATTATTTCATTTTCAATCATAAAGCCCACCCTCTACTAACTATTTATAAGTATAGTGTAACACACTTATACTTTGTTTCACGTGAAACGCACTTAGTTTTTAATGAACACTAATTCAGTATCAGTTGAAAATTGAGGTTCGTATTGATATCCATTTACTGAAAAGTTCTTTATTTCATCAATTTCATTAATATCATTTTCTAAAATATACCTTACCATATCACCACGTGCTTGCTTAGCAGCTGTTGCCTGTTGTACATATTTACCATTCTTTTCCTTTTTAAACGAACAAGTGATGAATTTATCTTGAGGTTTTAGATATCTCTCAATGGCTTTAGAATATTCTTTAGAAGCTAAATTTGCTACTAATTCATTATCTCTATATGATTCTTGATATATACTGTCACCCCAAAATTGATATAGAGTATGTTGATCATTAATATCTACTTTTGCTTGCATTTCTAATCTATATGGCGTAATACCATCCATCGCTCCTAAAATTCCATAAAATCCTGATATGATATATAAATCTTTTGCTGCTCTTTGTAGTGCTTCTTGCGTAAAAACTTGTGGTCCCATCGCTTGATATTGAATTCCTGAATATGCCATAACTGCTGGTGTTAAGTTCTCATCTAAATTCATATCTTGAACTCTATCATAGTTAAGTTTGGCAATTTTATCATTACATTTCCAAATATTCTTTAATTCATCATAGTTTTTACTCTTTAACCATGTTAATAACACTTCCGCTTTGTCTTTAAATATTGGCAATTTACTAATATCAAAGCTGTCCGTATCTTCTACCATTTTCTTAGCTGGAGAAATTATTATTTTCATTTAGGTTATTTCCCTTCTACATTATTCTATGCTACTTTTTTCTTGATAATTCGCCATGCAATAAATCCTAATATTATCCAATATAGCATTGAAGAAATAATCATCGCTATAGTACCTGAATCTTGCTCAGTAATTGTACCTGTTACTGCAATAATCCAAAAATCATTCAAAAAATGAACAAAAATCGTTCCAAATAAATTTTTATATACTAAATATATTACCCCAAAAAGCATTCCTATTGCTGCAGCCGCTATAACTTGATTAATAGTAGGTAGTAGTCCTTGCCTAAAAAGATTGATAAAATGTAACATTCCAAATGCTAGACCTGAAAAAATCGCACTTATCCATATTCTTCTTTTCTCCTCTACTTTGTTTAAGCCATTATAAATATATTTACTAATAATACCTCGACATATTACCTCTTCAACTATTCCTGCTTGTAAGGATACCATTAATGCTAGTGGAAGATTTTTTACATTACCTATAACAATTAAGATTATGATAATTGCTAAAACTGTAGCCAATATTTTATGTCTCTTAAAAAAGCTAAAAGTAAATTTAAAGTCGATTTTTACTCTTATATATTTTTTATTGAGCCACAAAAATAACGTACATATCACAAAATTAATTATTACAGAGGCAAATATCTTACTATTGCTGGAATTTAAACTTAATAACTGAACTATTCTTCCACTAATAACTAGTAATACTGCATATAGCCCCACTAACCCTACCGGAATTATAAATGTCTTCTTTTCCATAGTTTCATTCCTTTCCACTATCTATTTTAAATCTATCATTTTTATTCTTAATAATCTAATTTCAATCATTAACTGTTATAATTATATGTGTAATTTTTATGAAAGGGTTGTTATACTTGGAAGATTTAACATGTAGACAAACTCTAGCTATTACTAGCCATCGTGTTTTAGCTAGTGATTTAAATGAACATGAAACCGTATACGGTGGTAGACTCTTAGAAATGTTAGATGGCACTGCCTCCATTTCCGCCATTCGTCTTGCTAGAGCTAGCAATGTTACAGCATCAGTTGATGGACTTAATTTTTTAGCACCATTTATCCTTAATGATTCTTTATGTATCGAATCATACGTTAGTGGCGTTGGCTCTCGTTCAATTGAAGTTTTTGCGAAAATTATCGGTGAGCATTTAACTACTGGCGAAAGATTTTTAGGATTAACGGCATTTTTAACTTTTGTTGTACCAGATAAACAAATTATTCTACCCAAAATTACTCCTATAACTGAAGAAGAAAAAATTATTTGTGCTGGATACAAAGATCGTAAACTAGAAAAATCTAAAAAATTTGCTCGTCAAAAAGAATTAAACCAGCATATATCTTTACATTTACCTTGGGATAAGAATTAGTAAACAAACATGTTGCAAAATATATTATCTTGTATTATATTATTACTTGTAAAAAGTAAGTAATAATAAATTAACATTCCAAGACTTACTTTACTTCAATTATTAATAAGTATGATATGATAGTTAAGATAATTAAAAAGAAAGAAGGTATCACTGAATGTCTGACAAATACGATGTAATTGTGATTGGGGCTGGCCCTGGTGGTATGACAGCTGCTTTATATGCCTCTCGTGCTAATTTAAAAGTAGCTATGCTTGACCGTGGCGTATATGGTGGTCAAATGAATAACACAGCTGAGGTTGAAAATTATCCTGGTTTTAAATCTATTTTAGGTCCAGATTTAGCTGAAGAGATGTTCCAAAGTTCTACACAATTTGGTGCCGAATTTGTCTATGGTAATGTTGAAGATCTTACCGTTGATGATAATGGCATTAAGCATGTTAAGACTGATGATGGCGAGTTGGAAGCACCCGTTGTTATTATTGCCACAGGTTCTCAATATCGCAAATTAGGTGTTCCTGGTGAAAAAAAATATAGTGGTCGTGGCGTATCTTACTGCGCTGTCTGCGATGGTGCTTTCTACCGTGATAAACCCGTTGTAGTTATTGGTGGCGGCGATTCTGCTGTTGAAGAAGGTATGTATCTTGCTAAATTAACATCTTCTGTTAATGTAATTCATCGTCGTGATGAGCTACGTGCACAAAAGATTTTACAAGATCGTGCTTTTGCTAATGATAAAATGCACTTCACATGGGATACAATTGTAACTGAAATTGTTGGTGATGATAAAAAGGTTACAGGTGTAAAGACTCATAATAAAAAGACTGGTGAAGATGGTGAAATTGAAGCCAATGGTGTATTTATCTACGTTGGCTCAGTTCCAATGAGTGAACCATTCCAAAAACTTGGCATTACTGATGATAAGGGATGGATTGTAACTGACGATCACATGGCAACAAGTGTCCCAGGTATTTTTGCTATTGGTGATGTTCGTTCTAAGTTCCTACGTCAGATTACAACAGCTGTTGGTGATGCAGGTATTGCAGGACAAGAAGCATTTGCTTATATTGAAAGCTTGAAAGATAAAAATTAATGAGTTACAAAAAAGGTAGTGATTAAAAATCACTACCTTTTTTCTGTATATTCTAGAAGGAAAGCGATAGCTTCTTTATAAGATAGCTTTCGCTCATTCATTACCTGCTGGATTATCTTTTGAGTTGAACTCAAACGCTCTTCTGTCATTGTCATAACTCTTCCTCCTATATACAAACATCCGTTCTAGTTAATTAGCACTTTTTTATTGTATATCTATTTCAGATAAAAATAAAGCCTTAATATTGTTCTAATTTTAAACATATCCGCCCTATCGTTAATTTAATCGGTTTCCTAGCCTTAGAAAAAATTATTTTAATATGGATTTAGAAAATTATCTGTATTTCTAAGCAAATACCTTGATTTAATCATATTTTTATAGTATGTAGCCTCTTGTTTAAATATTGAATAATTGTTCATATAAAGGTATACATTAACTTCTTTGTGTTATTCACAGAATTATTTCTGTTTTTCTATAATTTTAAAATTATAATTCAATAAAAATAAAAAAGATATAACAAAAGCTATATTTAAGCCTCTACTACATCTTTTTCTTCTAATATCTTTATCTTAAATTAAATATGTGCCCATACGTTATCTAAGACATTTGTTTGTTCACGATCTGGTCCTACAGAGAATGTAGATACCTTTACACCTACTAAATCTTGAATTCTGTGAATATAGTTACGAGCATTTTCAGGTAAGTCTTCTAATGTCTTGCAGTTAGTAATATCTTCTTTCCAACCTGGTAATGTTTCGTATACAGGCTTGCATGCAGATAATTCCTTCAAGCTTGCTGGATAATGATAAATTTTTTCACCATTTAATTCGTATGCTGTACAAATCTTAATTTCATCAAGACCCGTTAATACATCAACACAGTTTAAGCATAGATTAGTTAAGCCTGAAACACGTTTTGAGTGACGCATAACAACACTGTCAAACCAACCTATACGACGAGGACGTTTAGTAACTGTACCGTATTCATGACCTACTTCACGGATATGATCACCAATTTCATCATGTAATTCTGTTGGGAATGGGCCATCACCTACACGAGAAGTGTATGCCTTACATGCACCAACAACTTTATCAATCTTAGCTGGTCCTACACCACTACCGATAGTAACTCCACCAGCAACTGGATTTGAAGATGTAACGAATGGATATGTACCTTGATCAATATCTAACATTACACCTTGTGCTCCTTCAAATAAAACACGTTTACCAGAGTCTAAAGCATCATTTAAAATAACAGATGTATCTGTCACATAATCTTTAAGTTCTTGTCCATATTCGTAGTATTCTTCAAAAATATCTTCGAATTTTAATGGTTCGTGACCATACATTTTTTCAAATAAACGATTCTTTTCTTCAAGGTTTGTACGTAATTTTTCTTCAAAAGTATCTTTTTCTAATAAATCTGCAACACGAATACCTACACGAGCTGCTTTATCCATGTAAGCTGGTCCAATACCTTTATTTGTTGTACCAATCTTATTATCTTTTTTAGCAGCTTCTTGTAAGCCATCTAAAACGATATGATATGGCAAGATAACATGAGCACGATTTGAAATACGAAGATTGTCTGTTGATACTCCATTATCATGAAGGTACTTTAATTCTGTAACTAAGGATTTTGGATTTAAAACTACCCCATTACCAATAACACTAATCTTATCAGAATAAAAAATACCTGATGGGATCAAGCGTAATTTATATGTTTTTCCGTCAAATGCAATTGTATGTCCTGCATTATCACCACCTTGGTAACGTGCAATAACTTCAGCATTTTGACTAAGAAAGTCTGTGATCTTACCCTTTCCTTCGTCTCCCCATTGACTACCAACGACTACTACTGATGACATTATAATCCACCTCGTAATTATATTTTATGTATAACCATAACTTTTGCGTCAATCAAACCAACGCAACCTCGATAATTGTAACAAGAAAAACGATTATATTCAAGTAAAAACCGAATATTTTAACTTTAATAAAACCTTTTTAGCAAATTATCATCAATTAAATTCGTGTTTTAATTATATATTCATGTATATAATTAAAAAATACTCGACAATAGATCGAGTATTTTTACTTATATTATTTCATGTTAATTTGCTTCAAATATTCTTGAATTCGTTGCAAATCTTTACCGTCGTCTTGTAACAATAAACGAGGTAATACCTTTGCTCGAGGTGCGTGATGCCTAATTAAACGTATACTGCGTCCACTGCCTTGAGAAGCCTTATTAAGCGATACTACAGGGACTACATACTTGTTACTAAAATTATGCTTTTTAATAACTTGTTTCATAATCATTGGAGCAGTATCGTACCAGATAGGATAAGCCAAGTAAACAATATCATACTTATCAATATTATCAAGCTTGTTCTTCACTTCTGGTGTAGCACCTGTTATCCATTCACGAAAAGCACGTGCTTTATCATCACCGCTATATTCTTTTACACCTTCGATTTCAATAATATCTGCATTAGTTTCTTGTTGAACCAAATGAGCTAAACGCTTAGTTTTTCCAGCAGGTGAGAAATATAGTATTAAAGAATTATTGATCTCACCTTCTACCTTAGTATCAGTTGGATTTACTAAGTGTGAAAAATATCGCCATATTAAAGCAATAATCACTATTACTACTAAAATGCCTAAAATTAACATTCTAATCAATCCTATCTATAATTATTTGTATAATTATATTCTATCATAGGAAAAGTTTTATGAATAATATTTGCTACATTGGTGGCTCTTGAGCATATGAAATATTTGAAAATTTATTGTAGGACTTAATAAACAATAATTTAACCGTTCCTCTAGCTCCAGCACGGTTCTTTTCAATAATTAATTCAACTTCACCAACATCTTGATTTAATGAATCCTGATCATCGCCATCTTCCTCTGATTTTGATTCACCACGTTCATAGTAATCATCACGATATAAGAAAGCAACTATATCCGCATCCTGCTCTATAGAACCGGATTCTCGAATATCAGATAGAACTGGACGTTTGTCTTGTCTTTGCTCTACTCCACGTGAAAGTTGGGATAAGGCTAGAATTGGCACACTTAATTCTTTAGCCAATTTCTTTAATTGTCGTGAAATTTCAGATACTTCTTGTTGGCGACTTTCTTTATTACTACCTTCAATTAATTGTAGATAATCGATAACTACCAAACCTAAATTACCCTTCTCTTTTGCTAGTCGACGACATTTCGCTCTAATTTCAGCCATTTTAATGCCTGGAGTGTCATCAATAAAGATTGAGGTGTTTGATAAAGCCCCCATTGCAACGATTAAATTTTGCCATTCTCCTTCATCTAGTTGCCCTGTACGTAAATGGTTAGCATTTATTGAACCTTCTGCACACAACATTCGATTTACTAAAGACTCAGCACTCATTTCAAGAGAAAAAATAGCAACACTTGTATCCGTAGACGTTGCAACATTTTGAGCAATATTCAAGGCGAAAGCTGTCTTACCTACAGCTGGACGAGCAGCTAGAATAATCAAATTATCTGGCTGTAAACCTGCCGTCATCTTATCAAATTCTCTATATCCAGTTGGTAAACCTGTAATATCTTCACTTTGCTGTGATAATCTATCAATATCACTCAATGTCTCATTTAAAACATCTTTAATCTCTCTAAACCCACTACGATTTCTTCGCTCTGAAACGTCCATTATTTGCCGTTCAGCTGAATCTAATAGAGATGGTACGTCATCATCACCGTTATTTGCTTGCGTTATAATATTTGTTGCAGTAGAAATTAAGCGACGCAACATAGACTTTTCTTCAACAATTTTAGCATAATATCCAGCATTAGCTGCTGTTGGTACTGATGTTGCTAATTCTGCAATATAAGCAACTCCACCAACGTCATCTAATTGATTATTAGTAGTCAGATAGTTTTGTACTGTCAATACATCGATTGCTTCACCATCATTGTTCAAATCTACCATTGCTTGGAATAAAGTTTGATGTGCTCTTCGATAAAAATCATCAGCTTCCACATATTCCATCGCATCTGCTAAAGCATCTGTATTCAAGAAGATAGCACCTAAGACCGCTTGTTCAGCTTCTATATTTTGTGGTGGTAAATTATCCGTCATTATGTCGTTATTCACTTAGAAGCTCCTTTCCGTTCAATATTACATTTTATAATTATAACTTTTTTAAGATGTAATTACATAATAAAAGTAATTCTTTTTGTTAACTTTTTTATTTTTGACTGATATATAAAAACATCCAATACTAGATAATACTATCTACCATTGGATGTTTTCATCATTTTAATTCTTACTTTTCAGAAATATGAACTCTTATTTTAGCTGTTACTTCATTGTGAAGTTTTACAGGAACATTTACATATCCCATTGTACGAATTGGTTCACGTAATTCCATTTTACGCTTATCAATTTTCATACCGTATTGCTTTTCAAGTTCTTGAGAAATTTGTTTGCTAGTAATTGAACCAAATAAACGTCCATCAGTTCCAGCCTTAGCTTTCATTTCTACTACTCTTTCACCTGATTCAAGTAGTTCTTTAAACTTCTTAGCTTCTTCTAGTTCTTCTGCTTCTTTTCTAGCTTCAGCACGCTTTTGGCCTTTTAATTGGCTCATTGCTTGTGCATTAGCTTGCTTTGCTTTATTTTGCTTAATTAAGAAATTAGCATAGCCATCTGGAAGTTCTTTAATTTCTCCGCGACGTCCCTTACCTCGAACATTTTCTGTAAAAATAATCTTCATTTACTAATCACTCCTAATCAGTTTCCTCTGTATTATTTTCTTCTGTTTGTGCAATTAAATCAAGTAGTTGCTTTCTAACATCCAAAATATCTCTATCTTCAATTTGAGTAGCGGCATTAGATAAATGTCCTCCGCCTCCCATTTTTTCCATAATAATTTGAACATTAGTCTCTCCATTACTTCGAGCTGAAATTCCAATAATATCTTCAGAACGGTGAGTCACTACATATGAAGCTTGCACCCCACTAACAGTTAATAAAGAATCGGCAGCTTGTGCAGCAGTTACCGGATCATAGGCACGATCATTTTCACCAACTACAACAGCATTTCCATTCCCTACAAATTCCACTCTATCAATCAAATGATTTCGTTGCAAGAAACTTTGTACATTTTCTTTCATAAAATGTTGCGACATTTGTGAGTCAGCACCTACTGAACGAAGATAACTAGCAGCATCAAATGTTCTAGTTCCTGTTCTTAATGAAAATGACTTCGTATCAATAATAATTCCCGTCAGCATAGCTGTTGCTTCTAATTTATTTATTGGATCATCACTATAGCGTGATTGATATTCAAACATTTCTGTTATTAACTCACATGTAGAACTAGCATAAGGTTCAATATATACCAACATCGGATTTTCAGGGAATTCTTCACCTCGACGATGGTGATCAATAATAATAACTCGATTCTTGAGTTGATCATATAATTCAGGACTCATTGAAATTGAAGGTTTAGACAAGTCTAGCATCAATAATAAGCTTTTCTTGGTTGCTTTTTGTAAAGCTTCTTCAGGAGAAATGATGCTTTCCTTGATATCTGGATAGTTATCAATTTCATCTAGCAATCTTTGGATATCTGAATGCAAATTATCTGTGTCCAACACAAGCCAACATTGCTTACCATTCATCTTTGCAATCCGTCTAATTCCCAAACATGCTCCTATCGAATCCATATCTGGTCTAGCATGTCCCATTACAAAAATATCATCTGATTGACTCATTAATTCTTGTAATGCTTGAGAAATCATTCTTGCTCTTACACGAGTTCTCTTCTCCATTGGATTCGTTTTACCACCATAAAAACGAGCTTGAGAATCATCTACTCCTCTTACAACTACCTGATCTCCGCCTCGTCCTAGTGCTAAATCCAAATTACTTTGTGATAATCGAGAAAGTTTAGCTAAATCAGTACCACCATAGGCTAATCCTATACTCAAAGTAACTGGAAAATTCTGCTTAGATGTTCTTTCTCTAATACGATCTAGTAATTTGAATTTTTCTTTTTCCATCTGTGTTAATGATTTTGTATATGCTAAAACGAAATAATGATCTTCATCAATCATCTTTAGAAACATTCCCATTTGACTAGCCCATGATGATAACTCATTCGTTATATAATTACTTAAATTGGAAATATTAGTATCATTCATTGATTGGGTAACTTCATCATAGTTATCAATAAAAATTTGTCCGATAACTAAGCGAGAATCATCGTATTGTTTCTGAATTTCAGCATAGTGTGTAATATCTAAAAGATAAACAACGTTAATATCATTTTGTACTAACATATTAAATCTTTTATCTTGCCATTTGATTTCAACACTATCTTTATTCGACATATTATCATTGATCACTTTAGCTAATTCTTCATCAGCCTCTGTTAACTTTTTACCCAATATTTCTTCTTGTCCAAATAACTTTTGCATAGTTGGATTAACCCAAACAACTTCTGCTAAATCATTGAGCATTAGAATTCCTATTGGCATTTTTAACAATGCCTCTTGCTCACTTCGCTTAATTTTATACGATAAATCAGATATATAATGTGTGGTATCTTGCATAACTTGTTTTAATGTTATAAAAGACAATCCTATTGTCAATAAAATCAGCAGAAAGACAATTATACCTAACCAGGCATTAACAATAAATGCCAACGTTGCACAGACTAAGGAGAGTATAAGTAAGAAAACTGCTATTATTCGCAAATGTTTATTTCTTAAAAATTCTGGTATCTGCCAAAATTCTTTTTCCAACAAACGTTTCACTTTTCCATCCTCACAGTCTAAATTTTTGATAGCCCTCTCATGAAAGCTACTTACTATTTTAACACATTTTCTACTATCACGTTACCTCAATCTATTCTTGTTCCACATGAAACATTTTAACTCAAATATGTTAAAATAATTATTGATTATAATATAGATTACCAGAAAGGATAATTAATAGAATGAAAAAAAGATATGTTCTAATGGGGTTATTATCATTGCTATTTCTAGGAGCATGTTCCAATAATAAACAAGAAACAGCTTCATCTAGCAGTAGTCATGTGAGCTCAAGTCTAGCATCAACTGATACTATTAATCAAACCCTAGACACTGTAGGATCACTTAAATATCATTTAGGTACTGTTACTACTAGAAAAGTTAAAAATGACCGTAATAACTACACAGAGGCCGAAAGAAAGTTCAAATATAAGTCATCTCTTGGGGATACTTACTATCGTACTACAATCACTTATAGTGTTACTAATGTTGGCGAAGAAACTATTAATTTAGCTAAAACACCATTATCAGTTACAACTGACGATGGTAGCAAATTTACTTCAACGGGAAAACTTAATCACTATGCGCATAACGTTCTTGTAAATGGATATAAGTTAAAGGTTGGCAAAAAATTACAAGGAAAATTAGTACTATTATCATCACACAAGTTAGACATTAGTTCTATTCAATTAAATATTGGAACTCAGGTACCTTATAATAGTATTGATGATACTGCCGAAGTAACTAGTGAAAATACTACAAATAGTGCTACTACTTCTTCTGCTGTATCTTCAACCACCTCTTCTTCTGATGGCATTTCTCCGGATTTGCAACAGCAATTAATCCAAAATGAACAGGGCGAGAATAAGGTCAACGGTTCTAATAGTGGATCTTCCAACAGTTCAGCATCATCTTCATCTGCTCAAACCGGTACTAGTGAAACTGCTCAATAACATATATTAATAAAGCACTAATGAATTGATAAAATAGATTCATTAGTGCTTTTTATATTCAAAAAATTATGCCTATTTTTTAGAAATCAAAAAGCCTTAGTTTTTATAACTAAGACTTAAATACTGATACCGGTGATCGGGGTCGAACCGATACGTCCTCAACGGACACTGGATTTTGAG
>OGKB01001062.1_pt1 | contig 15857 bp, 10 predicted proteins | sample 1572351 | NCBI WGS metagenome assembly OGKB01 (sample SAMEA2582088, study PRJEB24529) | metagenome | biome: Human gut stool | place: China | collected 2011
TGCTGTTTACTTGACTCGTAATATAGGCATAAGTTGTAATGTGATATAGTACAATTTTATCTTAAGTCTAATGGATATTATTGTTTGTGAGCCGATAATAAATGATAAATAGAAATTTATTCAGATGATGCTATTTTTTGTAAGTATATATTAATACTGAATTTCATTTATAACTGCAATAGCGGAGGTATAGAATGAGAATTAGTTATAATAGATTATGGAAACTTCTTATAGATAAAAGCTTAAAGAAAAAAGATCTAATGAAGAAATGTCGTATTAGTTCAGCATCTGTTGCAAAGCTAACGAGAGGCGATAATATTACAACAGATGTTTTGCTAAGAATATGTGAAGGCCTTGATTGTGATTTTGCAGATATTATGCAGATAATACCTGATGAAGAGCCGGAAGAAAAAGAAGTTTAATTCTCCGGTGGAGGATGAATATGTCAGATACAACAAAAGCGGCTCTACAGGCAGCGAGCCCATATAATGCTGCTATAACAAGAGAACAATTTTTATTTTATGAGGTAAGAACTACCGCCAAGTTACTTCACGAAGGATGCAGCTTAGAAGAAGTAGTAGAGCGTATTATTTCGGATAATTTATTTCAGTACCCGACAGAAAAATCAGTGCGCAAGATAGCACTTGCCTGCCTGAGAAGACTGGGGGCACTTGGTGATAATTCTTTAGTGACGGCAATCGCAACACAGCCATCCGATGTAGCGAAGCAGATATGTCTGTATGCTATGATGAAACAGTACCGATTGGTTTGGGATTTTATGATTACCGTCATCGGTGAGAAGTACAGATTATCGGATACTACTTTTGGTAAGATAGATCTGAATAGCTATTTTCTGCGCTTGCAGGAGCAAGATGACTGGGTGGCAACATGGAGTGATTCCACGGTCACTAAGCTGAAACAGGTAATCATAAAGATGTTAGTGGAGAATGAATACATCGATCATATTAAGTTCACAAAGCTCAATCCGGTATGGCTTCAGCCAATACTTGAGAATTCAATCCGTGAAAATGGTGATGAGATTGCACTTTCTGCATTCAATTGCTTTTCGTAAGGAGGTAGGTCCCAGTGAGCGAATTAAAAGAAAGACTAGATAACCTCAGAGCCTTAATGCAGGAGCCAGAGTTTCTTGAAGGTAAAGGATTGAGTAATGAGGTCAATATACGAATCTTCTGTTATGACCCATCCGATGAGATGATGGTTAGACACTTTATCGAACAGATTATGACAGACCAGTCAATGAGCTGTCACCTAATAGAACACAATTTATATGAAGTGTTCCTTTCCATCTGTGAAGATAAGCGCATCGCAAAGACAATACCTGCGATGGAAGAGAAAAAAGGTAAAGAATTTATTCGAGACCAAATGAGCCGTATGGCTAATAATACTGCTTTTGTAAATAAGATGAAATATGAACCGCATGAAGCTGGTGATGTACTCGTCATCACAGGAGTGGGAGATGCATTTCCGTTTATTAGAGTGCATGACCTGTTAAATGCAATGCAGCCAGAATTTCCAGATGTTCCGATTCTGGTATTCTATCCGGGTAACTATGATGGGCGAGATGTACAGCTCTTCAATCGCCTGAAGAAAAATCCTTACTATCGAGCTTTCAATGTAATTTAAGGAGAACAGCAATGATTATTGGACAACTATTCCAAGATGATATTAATCGTAAAATTAATGGCGTTGTCAAAGTAGACCAAGATGCCATAGATGTTCTTGCTCAGGAATTGGATGAGTATGTTATTACCAGAGATTTGAAGAAACATTTCATTACCTTCTTTAATAATTATGGCGAGTCCTTCCGAGAAGGTACCGCAGATATCGGAGTTTGGATTTCCGGGTTCTTTGGAAGTGGTAAATCTCACTTCCTGAAGATGCTTTCTTATCTGCTTTCCAATCAGGAGGTTCAGGGCGTTCGTACTGTAGAAAGATTTCGTAAAAAGTTTGAGGCTGACCCGGCAACATTCATGCTGATTGATTTCGTTACTAAAGGGCATACGGACACCATCCTTTTCAATATTGATATTGAGGGTTCCATCAACAAGGACAAGACTGCTGTTCTTCGTGTTTTTGCAAAGATGTTCTATAACTACCTTGGTTTCTATGGAGAGAATCTTAAGGTCGCAAAGCTGGAGCAGTTCATTGAAAAACGTGGAAAGACAGCAGAGTTCCGTCGTGTATTTGAGGAGAAAAATGGAGGTCCTTGGCTTGAGTCCAGAGATGCCTTCGCCTTCTTTGAAGACGATGTTGTTGATACATTGAAAGAAGTCCTCGGTATGAGCGAGGATGCTGCACGAAACTGGTTCAATGGAACCGAGACAGTGGAGACCAGTATTGCACAGCTTGTTTCTGAGATGAAAGACTATGTGGATAATAAGCCGGATGACTTTCGTTTGCTATTTATGGTCGATGAGGTTGGCCAGTATGTAGGTGGTGACACAGACCTTCTTATCAACCTGCAGTCTCTTGTTGAGAAAATCGGCAGTGAGTGCGGCGGTAAGATTTGGGTTGTTTGTACCGGTCAGGAAGCTATCGATGAAATCATCAAGGCTCGTGAAAATGAGTTCTCTCGTATTCAGGCCCGTTTCAAGACCAGACTTTCTCTGACTTCTTCTTCCGCAGACGAAGTTATCCAGAAACGTATTTTGAAGAAAAAGACTGAAGTGGAACCGGCACTCACGCAGGTATATAACCAGAACGATTCCGTTCTCCGTAACCTGTTCAGCTTTACCGATGCCATGCTGGATATTAAGGGATACACCGGTCCGCAGGACTTTACCAGAAACTTCCCGTTTGTACCTTACCAGTTCATTATCATGCAGAAGGTATTTGCTGAAATTCGTAAGCATGGTAACTCCGGTAAGCACCTTTCCGGTGGTGAACGTTCGATGCTTTCTGGCTTCCAAGAGGCAGCACAGAAGATTCAGTATAAGGACGAGTATGCATTAGCACCGTTCTATCTGTTCTACGATACCGTACATACATTCCTTGACAGCTCTATTCGTCGTGTTATTGAGCGTTGCCAGAAGGCAGCAGATAACGGAGATGGCATTGAGCAGCAGGATGTGGACGTTTTAAAACTCCTGTATCTTATCCGTTATGTCGATGATATTCCGGCAAACCTCGATAACATTGTTATCCTTATGGCGGATGATATCCGTTTGGATAAGATTACAATGCGTGAAAAGGTACGAGGCAGTCTGGACCGTCTGCTTAGCCAGAACTATATCGGAAGAACCGGTGACACTTATAATTTCCTGACTGATGAAGAGCAGGATATTCAAAGAGATATTTACAAAAATACTCAGGTTGATACATCTGCAATCGTGGAGCGTATCGGTCAGATGATTTTTGCTGATATTTATACAACAAAGAAATACCGTCACGGAAAGTACGACTTCCCATTTGACCAGATGGTAGACACCACTAGCATTGGTGCCATAACCGGAGGTATGAGACTTCGCATCATGACGGTAGCAACGGACACTGTCGAAAAGAGCGAACTTCGTCTTATGACAGAGTCTAAGAATCAGGCAATCGTTGTGCTTTCCGAAACTCCTTACTACGAATCTCTGGAAAGAGCAATGAAGGTGCGTAAATATGTGAAGCAGCGTAACGTGGCGCAGCTTCCGAAATCCGTACAGGAAATCATCCGCAATCATCAGGATGAGGCTACCAAGTATGAGTCCTCTGCAGAAGAAGATTTGAAGAAGGCTATCATCGGTGCTGAGTTCTATGTGGACGGCGAGCATATCGAGATTAAGGGCGGCGATGCCAAGAGCAAGTTGGATCAAGCGCTAGAGTATCTGGTAATGCATGTTTATAGCGAACTTGGCCTCATTACCAAGAATGCCGATACGGATGCAGATGTCCTTGCAGTTCTGCAGGGTGAACATTTGAATGGTGTCATGGCTGATTTTGAAGAAAACCATGATGCAGCAGTAAAGATGGAAGAGTATCTTGAAATGCAGGATGCAAAGAAACTTCCTACTTCGATGGCAGATGTGCAGAGCCGTTATCAGGCAATTCCTTATGGATGGAAAGAAATCGATATTGCAGTTGTAGCTGCGATGTTGATTTATGATCAAAAAGTTACCATCAAATATGGTGGAGAAACGATTCAGCCTGGCAATCCTAATTTGCCGAATATGCTCCGTAAAAAGAGTGAAATCGGAAAGACCAGCATCTCGAAACGTCAAGTTATTACAGCGACTAAGATACGTGCGGTCAAAGACCTACTTCGTGAATATTTCGATGTAATGGATGTTCCAGATGATGAAGATGGACTCGTTAGATATATCATTGAGAAATTTAAAGAACAGAAAGCACACTATGAGGAACTGAACAAGCGCTACGATGGTCATAAATATCCTGATCACCAGCTTGTGACGAAAGCCCTCAGCCTTATGGAAAGTGTACTTTCTCAGTGCAAGGATAATACGGCTCTGATTGACAGGCTTCTGAAAGAGGAAGATAACCTTCTCGATAATAAGGATGACATGCAGAGTGTAGAGGGATTCTTTAAGAATCAGGTACAGGTATTCGATGCAGCTGTTCGCATGGAAGCGGAGCTGAGAAATGACCTCTCTTATCTTCAGAAGGAAGAGGAGGCAAATCAGGCTCTGAATCAGATTCGTAAGATTACCGTAGTAGAAGCTGGACAGAGCAGTGTTTATAAGAAAATTCCAGAACTGAATGGATTGATGGATATGGTTCGTGCAGGTTACGGAAGACTTCTCGAAGCAAAGCGTGCCGAGATTCTTGAAATCATTCGTCAGTGTTTGGCTGAGATTCATACTCTCGCTGGAGATATTTATGAAGCCAGAACACTTTCTGAGCGTGCCGACAAATTCTTTGATCAGCAGAAAGCAAGAGTAGCAGAGCTCGAAAGCCTTCAGCTCCTTGATGGTCTTGTACCTCAGATGTGGGGATATAAGGATGACACAGTCGATAAAATCGATAGCATCATTCATCCGAAGACTCCGGTTACACCGACCGTCAAACCAAAAGAAGGTGGAGTTATGACTCCTCCGGCTCCGAAGAAATTCATCAAGAATGTATACCGTCAGGCGGCATTCCCTTCTAAGACTTTGGAGAGTCAGGAAGATATCGATACCTATGTTGAAAGAATGAGAGCATACCTCACAGCGATGATGAAGGATTGCGACGGAATCAAATTAAGCTAAGGAGCCCGTTATGAACAAGAATGCAATAAAAAAGTTCGCCACTGAAGCTCGTAGAGAGTTAATCTCCCGTGTGGGCCAGAGAGCATTGAAATACGGTATTTCCGATAAAGCGGTCGGAAATCCAAATGACGATAGCGTCAATGGATATCTGCTTTCCTCCACTGAGAAGAAGCAGAGAGTTGCTTTGATTGGGCAGATTAAAGAAAAAGGATACGAGCAGGTCATAGAAGAAGTTGCATACACATGGTTTAACCGTTTCTCTGCACTGCGTTTCATGGAGGTTAATGGATACCTCCCTACTAGAGTGCGTGTTTTCACTGATGAGAACAATGCCTTCAAGCCTCAGATTCTGACAGAGGCAATCCACATGGAGCTGGACGGCCTCGATATGGAGAAAGTCTATGCTTATAAGGATGCCAACGATAATGATGAACTGTATAAGTATCTTCTGATTACTCAATGTAATGCACTGAATAGCGTGCTTCCGGGTATGTTCCAGAAGATTGCTGACTACACTGAGCTTCTGTTCCCGGACAACCTTCTTCGTGAAGGAAGCGTCGTTCAGCAGATGATTGAACTGATTGATCAGGATGATTGGAAGGATGCTGTTCAGATTATTGGATGGCTGTATCAGTACTATAACAGTGAAAAGAAGGATGACGTATTTGCAGCCCTTAAGAAGAATATAAAAATCAAAAAGGAAAATATTCCTGCAGCAACTCAGCTATTCACACCAGACTGGATTGTCCGCTATATGGTTGAGAACTCTCTGGGACGTCTATGGGTAGAAGGTCATCCGAATGATGAACTGAAATCTCAGTGGAAGTATTATCTGGAAGAAGCAGAGCAGGAACCGGATATTCAGGCTCAACTTGCGTCTATTCGTGAAGAGTATAAAGCTCTGAAACCAGAGGATATTTTGTGCATCGATCCTTGCTCCGGTAGCGGCCATATTTTGGCTTATATGTTTGACGTGCTCGTTCAGATTTATGAGTCTTATGGTGTTGATACTAGAACTGCAGTTGCGAGCATCGTAGAGAATAACATCTATGGTTTGGATATCGATGACCGTGCAGCTCAGCTTGCGTACTTCTCCGTTATGATGAAGGCTTGTCAGTATGATAAGAGATTTCTTCGACGTAAGGTACAGCCGCATGTATACTCGATTGTGGAAAGTAATCATGTGGACCGATATGCTGTGGAATACTTCTGCAATGGTGATGAGAAGTTGAAAGAGGCAATGGATACCATCATTAAAGAACTGTATGATGCAAAGGAATATGGTTCCATTATCACTGTTAGCCAGCAGGATTGGTATGCGCTTTATGCCCGTTTTGATGAAATTGAGAATGAGAGTGTAATGTCTATTTATACAGATGCGACACTTAGCTTGAAAACCATGGTTCAAGTGGCTGAAATACTGTCAAAAAAATATGATGCTGTTGTTACTAATCCTCCTTATATGGGCGGAATAGGAATGGATTCGAAATTGATTGAATTCGTGTTTGCATACTATCCTAATAGTAAGTATGATTTATTCTCTGTTTGTATAGAAAAATGTCTTCAGATGACATCGCTTCGTGGTTATACGGCAATGATAACAATGGAAAGCTGGATGTTCCTTGCAAGCTTTGAAAGAATGCGGAAACATATTATCGATAGATGTACAATTATGAATTTAATCCATATGCCTTATTTAGGAAGAGGTGGAACGAGTCTTGGTATAAGCTTTGGAACACAAGCGTCAGTGATTTCTAAACGTCACTTTAGAAATTACTCTGCACAATACATGTGTATTCGCTATTACGAAACAGATGAAGAAGGAATTCCTTTAACCTATCCGGTTATTAATGAAAGGTATGTTAAGGCTAGTAGTGATGATTTCTCAATTATTGCAGGTTCACCTATTGCATACTGGACTTCGTCAAATGTGTACAAGGCTTTTGTTACTGGACAACCACTTGAAAGTATTGCAGAACCTAGGCAAGGAGTCAAAACGCTTGATAATGATAGATTTTTGAGGTTTTGGTATGAGGTTTCGTTTAGAACAATTGAATTCCATGCACATAATCAGGAGGAGGCATCTGCAAGTAGAAAAAAGTGGTTTCCGTACAATAAAGGTGGAGAATTCAGACGTTGGTATGGGAATAATTATTATGTAGTGAATTGGGAAAATGATGGCGCTGAAATGAAACGATTAGCGGTCGAAAAGTATGGTAGTGTTACAAGAACTATAACAAATATTGCATACTTTTATAAACCAGGATTAACATGGTCAGCGCTGACTACTGCAGCATTCTCGATTAGATGGTTCGATGAAGGATTTATTTTTGATTCTAAAGGCTCATCGATGTATTTCAGAAATGATGAAGAGCGAGCTTATGTAATTGGATTTATGAACAGCAAAGTTGCGACGCATTTATTAAAAATTTTGGCGCCAACGTTGGATTTTAATGTTGGTCCGATGAAAAGATTGCCTATTATCAAGGATGTCACATATCAAAATGAAATTAATGAATTGGTCAGAGAAAGCGTTGCCTTAGCAAAACAAGACTGGGATTTAAACGAAACATCATGGGATTTTCAGTACCATGCCATGACAAAAGGCTTTACAACAGTTTCGATGGCATATGAAGCACTTGTCCAAGAGTGTAAAAACAGAATAGAGATTCTAAGGAAAAACGAAATCAGATTAAATAGTATCTTTATCAAAATCTACAATCTTGTAGGTGAGCTTGCCCCAGATGTTGGCGGTGAAGAAATCAACTTATGTTGTCCGACTCCTAAAGAAGCCGTAGTAAGTCTTATTTCGTATGCCGTTGGATGTATGTTTGGAAGATATTCTTTATTTGAAGATGGCATTGTATACAGTGGATTTGATTGGGAATCTTCTGCGTATAGAGAGTTTTTACCAGATGAAGAGGGTATCTTGCCGATTGGAAATGATGAATATTTTGAAGATGATATTGTTGGTAGATTCATCAAGTTCATTAAATGTGTCTATGGTAAGGAATTCCTTGAAGAAAATTTGAACTTCATTGCGAGCTCATTAGGTGGAAAAGGAACAACACGTGAAGTCATAAGAAATTATTTTATAAATGATTTTTATAAGGACCATTGCTCGATGTATTCCGTTACTGGAGGAGGAAAACGCCCAATTTACTGGATGTTCGATTCGGGTAAGAAGAATGCTTTCAAGTGCTTGATTTATATGCATCGCTATCAGCCGGATACTATTGCTCGTATTCGTACTGACTATGTGCATGAGCAACAGGCTCGTTACCGTACTGCAATTGTTGAATTGGAAACACGTATTGTGAATGCATCTACTAGTGAGAAAGTAAAGATCAATAAACAGCTCAAAATCCTAAATGACAAAGCGACTGAAATCCATGAGTATGAAGAAAAAATCCATCACTTAGCTGACCAGATGATTTCCATCGACCTTGATGATGGTGTGAAGAAGAATTACGAGATATTCAAGGATGTCTTGGCAAAGATTAAATAAGGAGGTGGCAGCATGGTTGAAATGAACGAAGAAGCTGTTTCAGTATATGAAGAGAATTCTACTGTTGAAGTAGAGACTGAAAGTTCCAATTACCCATCTGCGTGCTTTCTTCTAGATAGTTGTGTTCAAGACTATCAGAGACTACAAGAAAACTACAATCGAATTTACGATAAAATAAATGTTGCATTAGCCTTTACCGGTGTAGTCCTCACTATTATGTTGGGGTCATTCGATTTTGCACCTGCTAAACTATGTGTGAAGGATGTGACTGTCGCTTCTTTAATAATAATAGTAGTTGAATTGATTTGTCTTGTGGGAGGAATGGGACTAACTCTTATTTCAATAGTTTATCTTTTAACACTATTGAGAGGTAGGAAAATTGCTGTTTTCAAGAGTGAAGATATAAGAAACGAAGAGATATATCGAGAAAAAGAATCTCATGCTGCAATGTGGCTGATTGATAAGTATACAAGAATAGTGAATGAGGTTCGACCTGTAGTACAAAAGAAGCAGGAAGCATTTGATAAAGCTTTAGTTGGAATTATTGTTGGAATTATTGTTTATGTTATTGCTATAATATTACGAAAAGGGGGATTCTAATGACTGATAAAACAATGGAGGATATCAAGAGTGGGAAAGGGCTTCCACCTCTTTCGAATGATGATTGTTCCAGTAATCAATCAGGAATAACGAAAGAACAAAGAGGGGTGGGTATTACTTATGGGACCTTCTCTCGCAAAATGTATGATAAGTCTAATAATTCTACAGATAATGATTAATTTTAAAGGAGTGGCAGCATGGCCAGTATGGATTTAGATACAATAATCCGAGATTTGAATAAACGATTTGCTGCACCGCTGCCGGAGTTTTATAAGCGCCGTATCATCTTTTGGTATGACGAAGATAGAGAGTTTGAGGATAAGCTAGACGATATTCCGGTGAATAATGCAAAGCTGCTGATACTTACTGGTACCAACAACTTTGCAGTTAAGAAGCTATTGAATGTAGATGATACCACAAGTAACTATCTGGTTTACAGCCCAATTTCGTATAAGTCACGGGAAGATAACTGGCTTCTGAATGTTGAGCTTTATAGCGAAGAGTTTAGAGCTGACTTGATTTCTATTTGGATGAACGAGATTGATCTTCCTGCAACTCCGGATTTCCGTAGGTTGGTAAAGGTATATAAAAAGTTTTTCGGGGCACAGACTAGAAGAGCGGCATTCGCAAAGCTGAATAAAGGTATCAGTACTCCATCACAGATGCATCTTACCGTTATGGCTGCTATGTGTGGAATCGATGATGCTCAGCCTAACAGCATTGTAAGAGCTGTCATCAGTGGTGGAACTGATATGGAGTCCAACGAGAAATTTCAGAACCTTGTAAGTTATGGTGCCGAGGCACCTTTCTGGGCACTTGTAAAACAGGCGACGGGATATTTTGAAGGAGAAGATTCTGCCATCGAGAAGTTAGTGATACATATCCTTCTTACAGCCACGACCAGAACACTTCGTATGGAATATCTGGCAGGACTCGATAGCTTTATTTCCACACCGCATCAGGCGTGGTGCTATGATTTTGTATCTGAGTGGATTGAAGGAGATAATAGACAGGAACTTATTGAAATTCTGCAAAATGTGGAAGAAGAGCTCATTCTTAGAAAACGTTTCAAGCAGGTTCCGTTGGATGACTTGGTAGGTACCGAGGTGTTCCCTTGCGTCAACGAATGCATCCTGACACAGCTTATGACTGAAATCAGCAATGACAGTATCAATGTAGATGTGATTACGAATACGGTCGAAAAGCGTCGAACTTTGGCATGGTATGAGGATGTGGAATGCTACTACGAGGGTATTCTTCAGGTAGCAAAGATACAAGCATTCTTCTTGGAGCACTCTGCAGACTTCCATACAGTAGAGGCAAGAAATGTCTGGAAAGAGTACACGGAAGATTATTACCATATGGACACCTATTATCGCCAGTATCACTTGGCATTTGGAAAGAGCTTGACTGTGGGAAACGACCATCTGGATGACCTTTTCAAGCAGGTAACCGATAAGGTGGAAGGCCTTTATACACACTGGTTCCTTGGTAAGCTGGGGAACAATTGGTCTGAAGCCTGTGCAGATGAGTTGGCGGAATATGGACGTATCATGGAAGTTCCTCAACAGGAAGACTTCTATAACCAGAAGGTGAAGGGGGAAGATAATCGTGTATTCGTCATTATCTCTGATGCACTCCGATATGAGGTGGCGGCATCTTTGGCAGAACAGCTCCGCCGTGAGACGCAGAGTAAGGTTACACTAGGCTCTTGCGCAGGTATTTTCCCAACAGTTACAAAGTTTGGTATGGCTGCATTGCTTCCTCATAAGCAGTTATCTATCAAGGAGCGCAGTAATGGTGAGCTGCAGATTCTGGCAGACGGAATGTCTACGGATGCAGTTAATCGAGATAAGGTTCTTAAGGCTGCAAATAGTAATAGTGTAGCCCTGAAATATAAAGATATTGCACCTATGAAACGTGCAGAGAGAAGTGCGTTAGTTAAGGGTATGGATGTCGTTTACATCTATCACGATAAGGTGGATGAAGCAAGCCATACTTCTGATAGCATGGTATTCCCGGCATGCGATGATGCAATCGAAGAAATCAAAAATATTGTGAGAATCATCCGTAATGAGTTCAGTGGTACTCGTGTGTATATTACCGCCGATCACGGATTCCTTTATACCTACAGTCCTCTTTCTGAGAATTCCAAGGTGGACAAGACGACACCGAGTGAGCAGGATGTAGAGATTGACCGTCGTTACTTGATTACCCGTAAGGGCGCTACTCCAGATTATTTACTTCCGGTGAAGTTCATGGATGATGATTACGATGCCTTCGCACCGAGAGCAAGTGTTCGTATTAAGAAAAAAGGTGGCGGACTTAATTTTGTGCATGGAGGCATCAGCCTTCAGGAGATGGTGGTTCCGGTTATCGAATATCATTATCTTCGTAACGATTCTAAGGCTTACCAACAAAACAAGGATAAGTACGATACGAAGCCGGTAGAAGTAGGACTTCTTTCTGCAAGCCGTAAAATCAGTAATATGATATTCTCGCTAGACTTCTATCAAAAGGATGCGGTTGGCGATAACCGCAGCGCAGTAAATTATTTGTTATATTTTGTCGATTCTAATGGAAAACAGATAAGTGATACAGCAAAGATTATCGCAGATAAGACCAGTGATAACGGACAGGAGAGAACATTCCGTTGTAGCTTTAATCTTAAATCACTGAAATATGATAATAGAGCAAGCTACTATTTAGTCATCGCAGATGAAACAGGTCTGCAGATGCCGCAAAAAGAAGAGTTCCAGATTGACATTGCATTTGCGGTAGATGAATTTGACTTCTTTAGTTGATGCCGCAAATGGGAGGATTGCAAATGGACAATGTATTTGAAACGGGCGAAAGCTCCCGTGAAATCATAAAAGACAAACTCCGCCAGTACTTTGATGGCAAGATTGTCCGTAAAGACCTGACCAAGAAAATCAAGGAAGGCGCCAATGTACCTGTTTATGTTCTTGAGTTTCTGTTGGGCCAATATTGCAGTTCCGACGATGATGAAGTTATCGAGCAGGGTGTGCAGAATGTAAAGCGCATCCTTGCCGATAACTTTGTAAGACCAGATGAAGCGCAGAAGATTTTGTCAAGGCTTCGTAGCCGTGGCAGCCATACAGTCATTGATATGATATCGGTTAATCTCAATATGAGGGACAATATCTATCAGGCTGACTTCTCTAATCTGGGTATCAGAGGAATACCTATCGCTGACGAATACCCTGAAAAATATGACCGCCTGCTTTGTGGTGGCATTTGGTGTATTGTTCAGTTGAATTATGAGTACGTTGAAGAAGAAAAAAAGAATGGCACACCGATTCGGATTACAAAGCTGACTCCGATTCAGATGCCACATATAGATATAGAAGATTTGAAACAAGGCCGTCAGGCTTTTACCAAGGAAGAGTGGCTAGATATTATGCTGCGCTCAATTGGTATGGAGCCAGATGAATTATCCTATCGTGAGAAGTGGCTGCTTCTAACCCGTATGATTCCGCTGGTAGAGAACAATTTTAATCTCTGTGAACTTGGTCCTCGAAGCACTGGTAAGTCTCATCTTTACAAGGAGATTTCTCCGAATAGTATCCTTGTGTCTGGTGGACAGACGACAGTAGCAAACCTGTTTTACAACATGGGTCGTAAGACAGTTGGTCTGGTTGGATTATGGGATTGTGTTGCCTTTGATGAAGTAGCAGGTATCAAATTTAAGGATAAAGATGGCGTGCAGATTATGAAGGATTATATGGCATCCGGTTCCTTCGCACGAGGCAAAGAAGAAAAAGCTGGATCTGCATCTATGGTATTTGTAGGTAATATTAATCAGAGTGTGGATGTTCTTCTGAAGACATCAAGTCTGTTTGACCCATTCCCTCCTGAAATGGGAACTGATACAGCATTCCTTGACCGTATTCATTGTTATTTGCCAGGGTGGGAGATTTCTAAGTTTCGTCCGGAGCATTTTACAAATGACTATGGATTTATCAGCGACTACCTTGCAGAGTTCATTCGTGAGCTTCGTAAGGAACAGTATGGTGATGCCATAGATTATTATTTCCGTCTTGGCAAGAATCTCAATCAGAGAGATACCATCGCCGTTCGTAGAATGGCAGATGGATATTTGAAGTTGATGTACCCGGATGGCAGTTTTACAAAAGAAGAAGTAGAAGAAGTTCTCCAGATTTCTTTGGAAATGCGCCGCCGTGTTAAGGAGCAGTTGAAGAAGCTGGGAGGCATGGAGTTTTACGATGTTAACTTCTCTTACATAGATAACGAGACCTTTGAGGAGCATTATGTTTCTGTGCCTGAGCAAGGTGGCGGTAAACTCATTCCAGAGGGAATGTGCAATCCGGGACAGATTTATACTGTCTCCCAGGGGAAGAGTGGCATGCTTGGTGTATTCCGCTTGGAGAGTCAGATGCTGCCGGGTAACGGAAAGTTTGAGCGAACAGGTATTGGTAGTGACCGTGATGCTAAGGAATCCACAAACACTGCTTTTAACTTCTTGAAGGCAAATGGAAAGCGTATCAGCGCTTCTATCAGTACCACAACAAAAGATTATATTATTAATTACCAGGATTTACAGGGAATAGGCATGACTGGAAAATTGGCCCTTCCTACATTGATTGCGATATGCTCTATTGCCCTCGGGAAACCAACACTTAGTAGTCTTGCTGTACTTGGTGAAATCAGCATAAGTGGAACCATGATGAAGGTGGACGAGTTGGCAAATTCTCTGCAGGTATGTTTGGATAGTGGAGCAAAGAGAGTGCTCTTACCTATTACATCGGCAGTAGAGTTGGGTGCAGTACCGTCAGATCTGATTGGAAGCTTTAATTTGATTTTCTATAATAGTGCTGAGGATGCTGTTTTTAAAGCACTTGGTGTAGAGTAAAGTACTATAGAAATACGTTTGTTTAATAAAGAAAAATGATATGTGATATATAAACAAAGGCTAATAATTTGTTTCTGTATCGGGATATTATGATTTCCAATTCGAAAGAAATAGACGATTTGAGTTTGATTTAATTTGAGCTTGATGTATTCTAAGAAAAATATATATAAGTTAATTGAGTGGTTAATAATGGAAGTATTACAAAAGGAGTTGTCATATTGTATTACAAGTTCTGTTATTAATTGAGGGAAAGCCAGTTTATAATGCGATGAATATATACTTTAAAGGAGTTATGGTATCTATAATATGAAACTGTAGATTTTTTTGGCTCATTTGAAATAGAGGTTAGAATGAAATATGTTGCTTTTTTAGATATATTAGGATTTAAGAAGAAACTGAATACATTTAAAACACATAATCAGGCGATAAATTATATTAGCAAATTTTCTAGTATTGTATATAAGGAATTTAAAAAGTTAAAAGAAACGAATAGTATAAAGGGATATATTGTTAGTGATTCAGTGATTTTATATTCAACGAATAGTGAATTTGAATCTTTAATGAGCTTAATCAGTTTAATTAATAATATATGTAGAGCTGCGTTTAAAGAAAACATTTTAATTAGGGGAGGACTAACTAAAGGTCATTTTGATAAAGTGCCAGCAAGTGAACTTAAAAATCTAGAAAAAGGATTAATTGTTGGTGATGCATATGTTAATGCTTTGAATCAAGAGGGTTTTGTAAAAGCAATAGGGGTTACTATTTCTAAGGATGTAAAAGAAGATCTTTTTAAGCATAATAAGAGTCATGATAAAAGTATTAATATAGATTTAATTTTACTGTCTAATATATCTAGTTTAAAACAGAAAAATAAAGAATATTATTGGTTTAAATATATTGATATAGACTTTTTATTTAACGATGATAATCTTAAAAAGTTTATCAGAATGGCGGTAGACTCTAATTATTTACCACATTACTTTAATACATTGAACTTTGCTGTCAGAAATGAAAGAAATAAGCAAGAAATTCAAAAACTTTTTGATCAAATAGTAAAGACTCTAAATGAATTAGGCGGTAATAATGAGGATTTAGTTTCCAAATTCAATAAAAGTGTATTTGTAGATAAAGTTTACCTTGAGTCTTAGTCAAAATTTGTTCAATCTTTAAATGATTATTTAAAGATTGAACAAATTATGGGCTATAAATTATATGTATCAATTGTAGCTCCTCTTTGCTAGAGGGTACCAATTATGAGTTGTTTAATACTCATGAAATTTGTCCTACTTACAAAGGTAAAATGTACTTTGTGAATGAGAGGTTCAAAGCACTTAAATAGTAATTAATACGGAGGAGTTATGATTACTATTGTTGATGGAAAAACGTATTTAGATTAGGTAAAATCATTAATTCAAGTGTATACGTAATAGCTTGGTCGAGATTTATTCTTTCAGGATTAAGATAAGGAATTAGCAGATGTAGCTGAAAAATATATGGCACCCAATGGTGAGTTATTGGTAGACATCAATATTGAGAGGGAATAAGAATAACAAATAACTTTAGTTATTTCTAAGCTAAATAGGCCTCCTATCTTTTGATGGGAGGCTTTTGTATTTTGTACAAAAATTGGTATACTGATTTTAAG
>OGKB01001072.1_pt1 | contig 15823 bp, 9 predicted proteins | sample 1572351 | NCBI WGS metagenome assembly OGKB01 (sample SAMEA2582088, study PRJEB24529) | metagenome | biome: Human gut stool | place: China | collected 2011
ACGTCCGGTGGTGTGGGAGGGAGCGAGGTGCAAACCCGCTCTCTACCCGATTGGAGAAAATCAATGAAGCAGGAAATCGCAGCTGTCCCGGCCAGCCGTTTTGGGCTGCACCTCAACGATGAGGCGCATCCCGCTGCCAGGGGTTATGTCAGAGACGATCTCACGAGAGAAGGTGCGCTTCGCGTGCCTGAACTCCCGCGCGGATGGCATTTTGCGCCCGAGGCATATGACGGCATCGTCGGCTGGTGGAACTGGGGCGGAGCTGAACCGCTCCTCATCACCGGACCCGCCGGTTCCGGCAAAACTGCCTCGGTGCTCGCATTTTGCGCAGTGATGCAGATGCCGGCCGTGGTTTTTACGGCCCGGCCGCGGATGGACCGCCGTGAACTCATCGGCCGCTGGGTTCTCGGACCCAACGGCATGACCTGGGTCGACGGCCCGGCAGCGCTCGCATGGCGCAACGGCTGGGTGCTCCTCATCAATGAGTTCTCAGCGGCCCCGCCGGAAGTCTGGGTCTCCGCCAATGATCTTTTGGAAGGGCTTCCCCTCGAAATTGATCAGACGGGCGAGGTGATTGACCGTCATCCGCTCGCGCGCATTGTCTTTACCGACAATACCCGCGGGCATTCGACGGAACTCGCAGCGGGCTATTTCGGCCGGCAGATTCAGGACCGATCGGTCATTGACCGTATGTGGCACCTGCGATGCGAAGGACTCCATGAGGCCGACGAAGCGCGCGTGCTCCTGGCGTCGCTCGAAGGGAATCTCGTCGAGCGTGCGGGTGAGGCCGCAGCAGAAGAAATCTGTGCGCTCGCGGCGCGTGCGGCAACCGGCTCAAGGTGCAAGGCAGCTCAATCCCCTCTGGGGTTTGAGAACCGCTCCTTTGCGCTGTCTATTCGTGCTGCCCGCCGATTCGCGGAACTCACGGTGCGTTATGCGGCTGGGGATTTGCCGGTCTCGGCCGATCCCATTGCCGCTGCGGCAGATACCGCTGTCGGCAATGCGCTCGACCGTCCGGTGCGCGATGCGCTCGTTACGTATCTCAAAACGATCTTCGGCGAGCGAATCACGGAACTGAGGAAGATGCGCGCGGAGTCTTCGGCTCCCGTGCGAGGAACCCCAAGGTCTTCGAGACCGAAGGCCTGCACTCAGACTGCCGCTCTTTCGTGACGCCTTTTGCCGGGCGCCCTATTTAGGCCTTTTAAAGCTCAAGAATGCCCCTGACCGCTGGTTTTGGGGCATTTCTTGTGGTGAGAAAGCTTGAATATCGATTTCCCGGCAAAGGAAAGCGCAGACCACATCTTCATTGGAGATCCATCATGATGACAACGGGCACTGTTCAATTCGCTTTGCAGCTCGACGATGAACGGCCTTCCAAACACATCGCCGCGAGAGGGTGCGGGCCTTTGGCTCAGCCAAACGCTCCAGTTTCTCAAAAGCGAAGGTTCCTGCCGCCCAGCTACACCGAAGCTCGCTTCGGAGACCCGACGACGCCGGAAGAAGCTCAGCTTTATGCCGAGCTCAATCGTTTGGACGGACTGCGCGCGAAAGTCAAGGGCGCCGAAAAGCGCCGTTTAGCGGAGACCTTTCGAGAGGTCAACGCAAAAGCGGAAAAGCTTTTCAAGGGCAGACGTTTTTGGGGAGCGGCCAGACCGCTTCTTGAACATGCTGCCGCCGAACTCGGCGCCGGCGGTCCGGCCGCAGCCGATACCGCCAGAATCATGGCCATGCTCGCGCTGCCGGCGCTCTGCAGACGAGACGGCATTGCCGTCAAGTTCAAAGGGCGCCCGCAGACGGACGGCCGCACGATTTGGCTCGGGCCCATTGACTTCAGTCATCCGGCCGCGCCCATCTATCTCTTTGGTCATGGCGTTCATGAGCGCTGTCACGTGGTTCATACGAACTTCGATGCTGCAGGTTCAGAGGCGCACTCAGACCCGAGAGTGAGCGCATTCTTCAACCTCTTTGAAGATATTCGCGTGGACGCATTGGGCATGGCGGAGTGCCGCGGCTACCGCTTTTGGCGTGAAGCACTCTTTGCTGTGCTCTGCACGACAGGGAAGGCGGCATTTGCTGTCAACGGAACCACCAAGCTCCCCGAGCTCTTTTTCGGCTGGATGCTGGGCGTCCTCGAGGCTAAGGTTTTGAACGTCAAGCTCCCTGAGGGCATACTCGTCCGAGCCGATCAATTGGCCCGAGAGAAACTCGGCGGGGGTCTCCTCGATGAGGCGCTTCGTTTCGTGATGGGGAGACTCCCGCTCGTCAATACGGCTGAAAGCCTCGGTTTGGCCCGGGACCTGGTGGAGCTCCTCAGCGACCGCATGCGGATGGCCAAGAAAACCGCCCAAGTCGAGTCGGCTTTGTTAAGCGCGGAAGATGAAGCGCGCTCCTCTCCCCGTATGGGAGCGGCGTCGCTTCAGCTTTCACTCTTTGACAATGGCAGTGAGACTGCGAGTGCGGCGGGGGACAATGGGTTCGATTCACCGGCAGAGGATCTTGCGCCGGCGGCGGAATACGCCGTCCTCAGGCGTTTATTGGATCCGACGGGGTGGGTTCCAGCGTCCGGCAGTTCGCCCCAAGTGGAGGCATCGCTTAACCCGAAGGCATCGTCCTGCGATGCTGAAGCGGGGCTCGAAGAGCTCCTCTCGGCCATCACGGCAAAGTCCGAAGAGGAATTTGATCCGACGGCGGCTGAGGAATGCTATGCCGAGGCCTTCGCGCGAGACTGCGAACAGGCTTTATTAGCGAATGCCGGCTCGATGGATGGCGTCAGTTCGTCTTCTCACATCCTTCGAGGGTATTTGCCCGCGGAAATTGAGACAGCTCGGCGTGCTTTCGCCAGGGTTTGGCCCAAAACGTCAGATCTTGGATTTCAGTACGCCGAGGCGCTTCGCCGACGCGTGCCGGTGCCAATGAGCGGCGCAGCTTCGGGCTGGGACGCAGACGATGATCTCTTGGAGCGCGCCGCCTGCGGCGACGACCGAATCTTCCTGCGGGAAGGCCGGGCGCCTGCCTGCGACGCAGCCGTGCAAATCCTCATCGATCTTTCGGGATCCGTGGGGGTCGAGGGCGGCGCGATCGTGCGGACGGCGGCCGCCCGGCTCGAAGAAGCTTTGAAGCGAACATCAGGCATTCACTGCCGAACGGCCGTCTTTCCGGACGTCGCCGGCCGAGGCCCAATGCTCGCTTCCGAGTGGGAGACGCCGCCGGGCGGCTCGCGCAGTGTGCTGGCATCGATTCCTTCCAGGGGACCGACGCCAATTACTCAAACGCTCCTCTGGTCGCTTTTTTCGCTAGGGAACCGTCCTGAACCGACGAAACTCCTCATTCTCTTTACCGATGGGGTTTTTGCCGCGGACGACTGTCGGGCGGAGGAAGCAGCTTTAAAGCTCGCCGGCATTGAAACGGCGGCAGTGCTCTTGAATCTGCATCAGACCGCACCGGGCCGACGGCTCTTCGAAAAGGAAACACGTGTAGTGAAAAACGCTGCGGAAATTCCGCTCGCGCTCTTAGACGTGCTTCGCGAATGGCGGCGCCGCCATCCTTAATGAGGACTGACGGCGTGTTCAGCCGATCCTCTCTGACATTGAGCTTCATCGCACCCCGCTCGGATGCCTCCCGTTTTCGGTCCTTTGGACCGATGACGAGGCATTCGGCGGGGCTTTTTTTATGTAAGCCCCAAGCTTCGGGCGTTTTCCTTTCTTTCTCCCTTTCTTTTCTCCAAATCACTCCCGTCACGATGCCCATTCATACTCCGCATTTCAGCACGAAAACCGCCCGCCTCGAGTCCGGCTTAATGTCTCAGCCATCCTCGGCCTTTGGGTCAGCGGGGGATGGGCGGAGTGCCGGCGGGCTTTTCGGCGAAACCCTGCTGCGATGCCGTCCGGCCAATCCGCTCGCCGCTTTGCGCCGTCATCCGGAAGCCTTGTCCCGCATTGAAGCCTCGCTCGGCCGGGCAGACTTCAATGCCTGGGGCGCTTCGGCGCTCACGGCCTTTGCGGCCGACTGTGCGGTTTGGACCAATGAAGCGTTCGGCCAAAGCCTCCTTGCCCGAGGATTGACATTGACGGGGGACGCGGCAGCTGCCGCCGCTGCTCTGCCGCAGCCGGCCGGACTCAATCCTGTCGAAATCGATCAGCTGCGTCAGGCCCGCAGGCGGACGGTATTCTTGGGCGCACTGGCAGCTGCCTGGGAACCGATAACCGAGATCACCGCGGAAGCCGGCATGGGACGAGCAGACCGCTGGCAGCCGTTGGAATGCTGGGCCCCCGAAACGGAGTTTTTGGCTGAATTCGTGCTTCGCAGCGTGCGGATCGGCCGAATCGTGCGAGGGAGATACGCCGATGAGCCGTTTGCGAAACCCTTTGATTTCAGGGCCGCAAGAATAAATAGCGAAACGAAAAGGCGGGCGTTGTGGAGCATCCTTGCACGCATCCGGAGAGCGAGTTCGAGGTCAAGGGCCTCAGAGATGCAATGGAGGAGCGTCACCGAGACAAATTTTGACCGGCGCTGGGAAGCGGCGCTCGACGACGAACTGTTAGGGATGCCTCCCAGCAGTGACGAAGGGCAGCTCCTTGTCCGCATTTTGACCGATGCTCGCCGCAGAAGAGCCTTTTGCGGTGCGCCCAAGCTTCCGAGCGAGATTCTTCGCCTGGCATCGTCCGCCGAAGGCCGAACGCTTTTCTCCAAAGCTTTCGCCCAAAGGGTCGCCGAGGGTGAAGTGCTTCCCGTCGATGCCGCCGCGGATGAGGGAAGCCAAAAAGGGTTTGCCGCTCGACAGAGGAGCGCGTCACTTGAGGATGCGACGGACAATTCAGCGGAGAAACCGGATGAATCAGCTTCAAACCCAGCACATCGAAAACCGCGTTTGTGGTGGGCGGCTGACGGCTGGTGGCTCGAATGGCCCCTCGGCGGGCGTCTCTTAGCGGCGACGGCGGTCGACATTTATCCCTCTGCCGCGCCGTATTTGGCGCTTCACGGTCAACACGATGACGAAAGAGAAGAGCGCTCTCTTCGAGCGGCAGCGCTCTTTGCAGCAGCAGAGGTTCTCGGACTTTCAGCGTCTGCGCCGATTAAACCGCGAAAACTAGCACTTCCGAAGAAACCGGCGGCCCTTCCTTTAAGGCCTTCGCGTGAACTCGAGGCCGCCTTTCTCACAGCAGCCGCACAGTCACGCTTAAGCCCAGAGCAGCATCAGAACAGGGCGAGAGCGGTGAAGGCACTTTCAGAGTCCCCTGAAACCGAGATTTCGGGGAGCGGCGCAGACAGCGCGCGTACCGCAAATGACCTCTGGGCGGCTCTAGACGCTCGTTTGATGCGTCAGGCCAAAGCGGCTCAGCCCATTGCCCGGGCACTGGGTCCGGACGGTGCTCGACGGATGAGTATGGCGGCGACTCCTGCCGGTTTCATACCGCGCCCGGAAGTATCGGTAGCTAAACCACCCAAAAACACCGAGCACGAAGAAGGCTGCGCGCTCTTTTGCTTCGAGCAGGCCGACGGAACGGAGGCGGATGACGATGCCCTCGATTCAGAGCACTCACAGCCGAAACATCGAGTAATGGAAGAGCCTCAGATGCCGATGCCGCAGCTCGACGACTGCGAGTGGATCTTTGGGCTGGGCGCCGAGGCGGGTTTGTCGGGCGATGCAGTTTCGGCTGCGTTGGAACACCTGAAAGACTCCGGTGCGCTCACTTCCGAAATCACGACAATCAATCCCTCCGGCGTGTTTCTCCCGGAAAGCGCTTTTGAAGATTCTTTTGAACGCCTGCGGGCGTTCCTCTCCGCTTCGACGTTTTTAGTGCGCCGCACCGGTGCGAATGCGGGGCTTGCCCCTTGGATTTGGCACCGCGCGGACAAGAACGGCTTAGTGGAGGCCGGCCTTCTTTTGAACCCCGCCGCCCTCACGCTCGTTCGCCGGCATCCTGCCGGCGGCAGTAAGCGGATGGAGGGCGACTCGCGACGGCGCCTCACGGCGCAGGGCGCTGAGGCGCAATGGATTGGAATGTGAGCGATGACTTCAGTCGGTATGGTTTGGGCTCGGGTTTCGCTGGACACCGGTTGAAGCGCAGCGGTTTTATGAATTAACGCGCATTGACTGGAAAAGCATGCTTCTGCCGGAAAGTTGGCGGCATTGGTTTACTCAGCATCCCGGACTCCCAGACGCTTCGCCCGGCATTCCCGTCCTGCACGGTGTCGGGCCGTCGCCGGTCTGTCCGCCCTGGCAGCGCGGACGGAAAGAAGAAGAACCCGGCATTATTCGGCCGCTCTCGAGCTTAGGAGGCGGAACGCTTCTCGTCGGCACAACGCAGACGGGCAAAGGCGTCGTGCTGACGAATCTCGTGAGTCAAGCGATTCTGCGCGGCGACGCGGTCATTGTCATTGATCCCAAATCGAGCAAACGCCTCCGAAGTGCCGTTATTGGGGCTTACCGTGCCGCCGGGCGGCCTGAGCCGCTCGAATTTCACCCGGCATTCCCGAAGCGCGGCGTGCGGCTCAATCCTCTGGGGAGCTACACCCGCAGCACTGAAATTGCGAGCCGCATTTGCGCAGTGCTCCCTCGCGGGGACGGTGCTTTTACCGCATTTGCCTGGCGTGCGGTCTTTGTCATGACCGAAGGCATGCTCTTTGTGGGACAGCCGCCCACATTGCGGCGCTTTCGCGCGGCACTCGAGCGCGGCATTGAGGAGCTCCTCGAGGCGGCGCTCCGCAAGGATTTGTCTAAGCGCGTCCCCTTTTGGGAAGAGCGCCTGGAGGCGCTCGTCCTGCAGCAGTCGCGCGAGATCCGTGTGCCGATGGGTGCGGGCGGCGGGACGGAACTCGCTGCCATGGCGACGCTTTGGGAGCGCACTGCGGGCTCCCCAGGATCGAAATACTGCCCGGAGACGCCCGAAGCGGCCGTCGAAGGGCTCCTCTCCGTTTATCGCCACAGCAGGGAGCATTATGCGAAGATCACCGCGTCGCTTCTCCCGGCACTTTCCATGCTGACGGCCGGCGCATTGGGCGAAAGTCTCTCGCCGGAATTTGATCTCACGGGCAAAACCGACGATCCGCGGCCCATCGTTTCGCTCGAAGACGTGATCAGCATGCAGGGCGTCCTCTATCTGGGGCTCGATGCACTGCCCGACGCCGAGACGGCTTCGGCCCTAGGGGCGCTCTTGCTTTCAGACCTGTCGGGCGCAGCCGGGCGCCGCTACAACACCGAAGCAAGCGGTCAGGAAGCCGTGCGGACCAGTCTTTTTGTGGATGAAACCGCCAACGTCATCAATCCGCCCCTGATTGAAATCCTCAATAAAGGTATGGAGGCGGGCTTTCAGTGCGTGTGCGCCATGCAGACCATCAGCGATCTGGAAGCGCGCTTAGGTTCTGCGGCACAGGCACGCATGGCGCTTGGCAATTTGAATAATCTCATTGCGCTGCGCACGAAGGATGAAGCAACGCAAAAGTTTATTGCTGAAGCTTTCGGCCGGACGACGATTTGGGAGACAGCGGCCTCGGTGACGACAACTGCAGGTGCGAGTGCGCTCCCCGCCTTCCGTGCGGCCGCATCATCAAGTCTCAGCGGCCGACGCGATTCCGTCGTGCCGCTCGAAGCCCTCGGCCAGTTGCCTAACCTTGAATTTTTTGCGTCGCTCTCGGGCGGCCGGCTTTGGAAAGGGCGCATGCCGATTCTCGATCCCGCGCTCGAAGGCCTCCATCTGTATGCGCCGGTGCCGAAAGCCCCTGCCCCCATCGCGCGTTGGCGAGCGTTCCTTGAGGGTCGCGTGAAGTGCCTCAAAAGCGAAGGGTCGGCGGTATTCAGACGTCACTCCAATGGTGAAAAAGGAGAGAGCCTGAAATGAGAGCTTTTTTAGGATTATGGACAGCCGCTATGCTCCTCACCGCCGGGTTTGGCGCCGCCGGAACTTCGCCCGAGCGGCTCATTCGGGTGATTTATGCCGATGCGTATGGCGCCGCGCAGGTTTTGGACGGGAGGGCGTCTCTCGCGGCTCAATGGACTGAGGATGCGCTGCGCGCCGTATGGGCATCCGGAACTCAAGGCTTATTTCCGACGTCGCTCGGCAGAGGAGCCCATACGCGGCTCCCAGGGTGGTCAGGCAATGATTCAAGACGAGAGGCGGATCCGATTCAGACGAGCTTATCGAGAGCGGCAGCGTCGCCCTATATCGAAAATCTTCGGCTCATGGGGCTGCTCGCCATCCGGCGGACGGCCAGAATAGCGGTCTACTTTCTCCTTTCGGGGGTCTTTCTTATTGCGCTCTTTGCTGACGGCATGCTGGAGCGCAGAATTGCGCACCACCGCATGACGGGCGGGCGGCCGAGTCTCTTTGCGGGCCTTGGGTTTGTGCCGGGCGGACTCATCATTCTTAGCTCTGTCGCAGCACTGCTCCCGACGGTCGTTTCCGAGTGGTGCTTTTGGGTCATCCCAGTGCTCTTTGGTCTGGTCATGAGGCATATGGCTGCGCGGTGGCATCGCCTCCCTCGGTGAATACGTGCCGCAGCAATTGTGCCGAAGCTTGCGGTATTACGTCCGGCAGATGCGTTTAGGCTGACCGAAACGAATACAGGCGGGCCATAATTCATTCACCAAATTTTCAACAGGATGTCCGCCCCATGCCGCGAAGCAGGGTGCTTTGCTGAGTGCGGATCCGTCCCAATGCCGGAGAAGAAAAATGTCCCAAGTCAATCCCCCGTATCGTGCTGATGTCGTCGGCAGCTTTCTGCGCCCCAAAGAACTGCTCGACGCGCGTCACGCTTTTCAGGCCGGGAAACTCGATCGTGCCTCTCTCACCGCGCTCGAAGACCGCCTCATCAAGGATCTCGTGGAAAAGGAAGTGAAGAACGGCCTCAAGGCTGTGACCGACGGCGAATTCCGCCGCTCCTTCTGGCATCTGGACTTTCTCGCTGGTCTTTCCGGTCTGCATCATGTGAAGGCCGAGCATTGGTCGGTGCATTTTGAAGGCTTCCAGCCCAAGGCCGAAACGGTGGTGATCGAAGACCGCATCCGTTTCCCCAAGGATCATCCGTTCTTAGAGGCCTATGACCGTCTGAAGGCAATTGCCGGCGACACCCCCATCAAGTACACGATCCCGTCGCCCTCGATGCTCCACCTCATCTGTGCGGTACGCTGTGAGACCTATAAGCCCATCCCGTTTTACGCCGAGCATCCCGATGCGCTTTTTGACGATCTTGCACAGACGTGGACGGACGCTATGCTCGCGCTTTATGAACGCGGCTGCCGCTATCTGCAGTTTGACGACACGAGCTGGGGTGAATTCTGCTCGGTCGAAAAGCGCGGCGCCTACGCCGCACGCGGCATTGACGTCGATTGGGTGGCCAAGCGCTACGTTGAAGTGATCAACAAGATTCTGGCCAATAAGCCCGCAGATCTCACCGTCACAATGCATATTTGCCGCGGCAACTTCCGCTCGACCTGGTTCTCGTCAGGCGGCTACGAACCCGTGGCCGATATTCTCTTCTCGCACTGCAATGTGGACGGGTTCTTCCTTGAGTACGACAGCGACCGTTCGGGTTCGTTTGAGCCGCTCCGCTTCATTAAGAACCAGACCGTTGTGCTTGGTCTCATCACCAGCAAGTTCCCTGAACTCGAAGACAAGGACGCCGTCAAAGCTCGTATTGAAGAAGCGACGAAATATGTGCCGCTCAATCAGCTTTGCCTCTCGCCCCAGTGCGGCTTCTCCTCCACTGAGGAAGGCAATATCATGACTGAAGAGCAGCAGTGGGCGAAGGTTCGCCTGGTGCGTGAAATCGCCGACGAAGTCTGGGGTGACAAGTAATTTCCGGCGTTGCTGCTGACTGCACTTCGCTCAATTGAGCTCGATCGCTCTGATGCTTAAAAAGCGTCAGTCGACCTCAGAAAAAATGGGACGCAATGGCTTTCGGGCTGCTGCGTCCCGTTTTCATTGCCCATCACAAACCACAAAGTGTGTTTCAAAAGGATGAATTCTGCCGTCAGATAGACCTGCATCAACTTCACTGGGATCGATTGGCAAAATCGGCTTTGCTGATTGGGCCTGAATTCTGCACAATGACTCTCACTATCCATCCCTCATCCGTCCGCTTTAGAAGTCTTTTAAACTGAATTAACTGCCATGGCCGCTTTTCCGCTGATGCTTCCGGGTACGTCCCGGCCCCCGAAGCTCGTGGTCTTTGATCTGGACCACACGCTGATCGCGTGCGACGCAACGATCCTATGGACGGAATTTCTTTATGAAAAAAAGATCGTCACTGATCCCATCTGGCGTCAGTACGACCGCGATATGGTGAAAAGCTACGCCAAAGGCGTACTGGACATCCGCGATTTCTGCAGAAAACATGCCGGAGCGTTCCGCAGCATTCCGGAGGAAAAACTCCATGCATTGGCTCAGGAGTTTGCCAAAAAGAAAATTGCGCCGCTTATCTTCCCAGACGGCAAGAAATGGGTGAAGAACGCACTGCAGGCCAATATTCCAGCCTGCGTGCTTTCGGCCTCAGCAGCCTTCATAGTGAAGCCTATCGCCAAGCTCTTTGGACTCACCGATGCGATGGGGATTGAGCTGGCATTTAAAGACGGATTCTGTACCGGCGAAATTGTCGGCATTCCGACTTTTCAGGAAGGGAAGGTCGAGAGACTTTCTCAACGGCTCGCCGAAGCCGGCATCGGTTTTGAAGATGTGCTTTTCTTTACCGACAGCAGAAATGACCTGCCGCTCGCTGAACGCGCGGGCTATACCGTTTGCGTTAATCCGGACGCAGTTCTCGAATCCTCTGCCCGCAAAAACGGCTGGAAAGTTGCAGAGTGGAAGCTCTCCCTGCGTACTCAGATGACCGCGCAGGTGGATGCAAAGGGCGTGCCGGAAACTCAGACTGTTCGAAGCTAAAGCACTGCCGCTGAAACCGATTGCTGGGAGTGTTCCTGCCTTTGAATGACTGTCCCTTGGCTGACTGGATGCAGCAGCAGGGCTGGCTGGCCTTTTCGTGGGCAGTTCGATTCGCGACTGGCTAAAGCGATCAGCTGAGTTGTCAAGTCTCCCCGTTTTATGACGGCTTGAAAGGGAAGCGCTGATACGCAATCGATGTCGTCCGTCGCTACATCGTCGGCCGTGCAGCTATGTCAGGCGTTTTCTCTGTCACCGGAAAACGCAGTGAACGGATCTTGTCAAGAGCGCATCCTGACGAATACGCGGTCAGAAGCAGAGTGGCCTGCAGGATGCATCACCTTATTGAGTATTCGACTTTGTGCCGAGGGTCCCGCGGCATTTTTCTAGGAAATGCCTGAGTGTGTAAACGCAGGCACTGATAAGTGCTGCGCATAGAGGGCGGTCGTCGGACAGAGCCCTTAGTTTACGATCTGCCTGACGCGTTGGGACAGTGACGACAATTGGGCTTGCGGCCCTTGGTTTTGTTTTCGGGCGGCGTTTATCTGCGTCGGCACTTTACAACAAAGCGGATGTATAGGGTTTCTACCACGAATGTTTAATCGTTAGACATGTCGGAAATTATCCATGTAAATGAGTGCGAACCATAGGGTTACCCCCACCACCCATACGTATTCATACGACTTCATAGACTGCTCGGAGTGCTGTTTGCACTGCCTCGCAGCCCGCAAACGTCGGGTTGACGAGATGTAAGAACACTCTTGGAGTAATCGAATAATGAATCGTACATTCAAAGTTGCCAAGTCGCTCACACGCGGCGTTGTCGTGACGAGCGAAAAGGCTTCTTCCTATCAGGGCAAGGCGGTGAAGACCGTCGTTGCCGCTGCAGTGGCGGCTTTAGTTGCTGGTACGGCCGTAGCTGCCGAAACAGCGGCGGACGAAACACCGACACCAACCTACGGTTGGACGACACAGGAAGGCATCACTAACGCGACCATCTCAACTGAAGTCAAGATTGCTGATGGCAATCAGACCGTCAGCTCCGGTGATGCTCTGACCATTGTCGATGGTGCCAAGGTTGTATTGACGAGCGGCCAGTACATCGGTGTTGAAGGAAGTAATGCTGAAACCGCTAAAGGTGTAATCAGTGTTGCGGGCGGTGAAGTTTCCCTGGACAATTCGGGTCTTCATGCGAACGATTTCACTCAGTCTGGCGGCACCATTACCGTAGGCAATAAATCTGCGGCCAATGTCTGGGCGCATCACGCCAATGTTGGCGGCTACTATACCTACACCATGACCGGCGGCACGATGAACGTCAATGAGGGCGGTCGTCTTTGGATCGGCATCGGCGATGGTGACACTATCGCCACAATGAAGTTCCAGGGTGGTACGCTCAACTTAAAAGGCACAGAAACGAACTACGCCATCGTTTCAACGATGACGTTCGGCACTTTCTCTACCGCTGACGGCAAGGAATACTATCAACCGCTCTCTTTTGAAGGTACAAACGTCAATGTTGACGGTTCAGCCCTTCTGATGTCCCGTGACATCCAAATCGGCGGGGGCGTGATCAAAGTCAATGACGACGCCCATCTCTATCTGCTCGCCGAAAAGCAGCTTGGTGAGGACGACAAAGTTCTTACTTCCGCCACTTCAAATACTTGGTCCAAGGGTTCCGTCACTGTCACAGGCGGCGAAATCACCGTCGCTGAAAAAGGTACTCTTTCTGTTGCTCATGATGACTTAGTGCTTAAGGGCGGCACGATCAGCAATGCTGGCACCCTCGAAGTTAAGAATCTGACCATTCAGGGCGGCAAAGTCGCCAATACCGGCACGCTTAAGGCTGATGTACTCAATGTGAACAGCCAGATCGATTCGACCGCCAAGGGCATCGAATCCACGATCGGTACGATCAATCTCAATAAGGGCGGCACGCTCAACTTGACGGCGCTCAACGGAAATTTCGCCAAGGGTCTCGGCGACGAGGCTCCGTCGGATTCCGACACCACGACGATCGACAACTTCGTCTTCGTCGGCGGCACGATGAACATCAATGGCGGTGCTATCACCGTCAACGGCACGACCCTCAAGAACATGAAGGTCGGTACTGAAAGCGGCACCGCCAAGGTCGTGGTGAATTCTGACTTCGCTCTCGACAAGATCGTTCTCGGTGCGAAGGGCGAAGTTGATGTACGCGACAAGTTCACGGTCGGCAATCTTTACATCTTCAACGGAAATTCGAAGATCACGAACAATGGCACTGTCGTCATCGGCGAAGTGACGCTCACAGATGGCGCTCTCGGCACGACTGTCTTCGACAACACGAAGGGCACGATCTACACGAAGGTCGGCAACGTTGCCACGCTTACGAACGGTACGGCGGCGACCACGACGTTTGGCGGTCTCGTTAAGGACGAAGGCAAGATCTACGACAACGTCACGACGGGCACGATGAAGCTCGACGACATGACGGCCTATAAGACCGCTATCGGCAATTTGACGTTCCTCAAGGTCACGGCTACCGACGACAAAGGCAATGCCCCGACGTTTGATGCTGCCGCGACTGCTGGTCTGACGAGCCCGGCTACGACCGTCACGGCTGCTTCTAAGGACGGCGTCGCTACGCTGAACACGACCAATGACGTGGTCCTCGCCAACGTGGAAGCCGATGCCAAGACCAAAACTGTCGAAGTTTCTGGTTCCAAAACTCTGACGCTCGCCGGCTCCGGCACGCTCTTTGGGGATAAGGTTGAAGCTGTCAACGTCAAGGGCGCAACGCTCGTATTCGGCCACGAAGAATTTGCTGATGCAGAAGGTACCGTCACTGGCGCCGTCAAGCTCACCGACCAGGGCAAGTTCAACGTCGTCGCCGGTTCCTACAAGGTTGGCGGCCTCGTTACGACCGATGCGAACACGACGGTCAATGTCAACGGCGGTGCGCTTGCTACGGCCTACCTTACCGCCGGTGCTCAGAACGTGACCGTTACGGACGGCATCCTCGCCATCAAGGGCAATGAACCGCAGGTCGTCGCCCCGGCAGATGCTAACGACTCCTTCAAGAACGCCGTCAGCATTGAAGGCGTCAAGTTCGAACAGGTTCAGCAAGACTCCACGAACACCGGCGTCATCGCTGCCGGTACGGACGACTTGAAGGCTGTTGCCGCTGCGGTTGAATCCGTCTACGGCGATGAGCTCGACGGCAAGAACATCGTCTATGTCACGAAGCAGACCAAATTCACGAACGAACCCACCAACGCCACGGACTACCTCATCGACGTTGCTCAGGTTGCCGCGACGGATGGCTACAAGCCGGCCGACGGCGTGATCAGCGGCACCGTTGCAGGCGGCAATGATGTTACCGTCACGCTCCAGAATGTCAAGGCCGGTGCTCTTGACGGCAAGGCTGGCGAGAAGACCCTGAAGGTCGCAACGAGCGTCACCACCGCTACCAAGGTTAACTATCAGAACTGGTTCTACGGTGATGCCATCGTTGACGGCGGCTACAACACTGAACGTGCAGGCGCTCTTGGTACTGACGGCACGTTGACTTTCCAGGCGAACGCTTCGGCTCTCGCTAAGACCAACGGCATGGTCATCGGCAAGCTCGTTGAAAAGCTCGTTGATGAAGTCGCCACAGAAACGAACGAAGTCGTCAACGAACTCGCTACGGGTACGGTCGGCTACCACGCTGCCGTTGAAGAGCAGGCTGCCAAGCTTGTTGATGCAGGCTCGCTCAAATCGGAAGAAGAGCAGAACTACATCGACAATGCGATGGACCTCTACTTCAGTCAGATCGAAGCTGCCACTGAAATGGCTCTTGCCAGCGGCGTGTTTGGCACGTCCCTCGACATCAACGATCAGGTCACTGGCGCGGTCGAACGCCGCACGTCGCTCGCCAACCTGAATGCTCCGCGCACGGTCGGCTTCACGCCGTGGGTTGATGTCTTCGGCACGAAGAACGAAGCCAAGCGCATCTACGACGGCACGTCCGGCTACGAAGCCGACATCTATGGCGCCGTCCTCGGCTTCGACTACACCGCCTCCTGCGGCGGCACGCTCGGTGTTGCCTTCAACGTGGGTCAGGCTGATGCCAACTCGACCAACATCAGCGAAGCCAAGATCGAGAATGATGCCGACTTCTACGGCTTCAGCCTCTACGCCGCTCAGACGTTCGGCGACTTCAACGTCCGTGCTGACTTCGGCTACACGCAGGTCAAGAACGACCTGTCGATGGCCGGCGTCACGAAGACCTGGAAGGAAAGCCAGGACGCCGACATGATCACGTTCGGGGTGGGCACGGAATACCTCGTGCAGGCCGGCGCCCTCAACGTCGTTCCGCATGCCGGCATCCGCATGACGCGCATCGACCTCGACGACTCGAAGTTCGGCGGAGAATACGAAGCCATGACCGTCTACCAGCTCCCGTTGGGCGTGACGTTCTCCGGTACGTTCGAGCAGGCCGGCTGGAAGGTCGCTCCGATGGTTGACCTGACGGTTGTCCCGACCTTCGGCGACAAGGACGCTGAAGTGAAGTTCTACGGCGGCGCCTCCGACGTTGTCCGCGCTGTTGACTCCAACCCGATCCGCGCCACGCTCGGTGTTGAAGCCCAGACGGGTGCCTGGACGTTCGGCGTGAACTACGGTCTCACGGCTGGTTCCGACGATCGTCTGAACAATTCGTTCAACGCTAACGCTCGCTACACGTTCTAAAGAACGCGCATCGAATTGAGGACATTATTCCTCAGTCGTGAGCTCCAAGCCTCCGTCGGCCGTACTCCAAGGGTCGGCGGAGGCGGGTGAACAACCAATGAACTGAAGCGAGACGGACTGCTCGGCAGTTCGATCCCGCCTCTCATCTCGCGCCCGTCTGCCGCTTGTGCGGGGGACGGGCTTTTTTTGTGCGCCCGGCAGCGCACGTGTGATTGTGTGGTGAAAGTCCACTGTCC
>OGKB01001097.1_pt1 | contig 15490 bp, 19 predicted proteins | sample 1572351 | NCBI WGS metagenome assembly OGKB01 (sample SAMEA2582088, study PRJEB24529) | metagenome | biome: Human gut stool | place: China | collected 2011
TCGACCAACGGATTAAAAGTCCGCTGCTCTACCGACTGAGCTAACGACCCAACGACGAGGGCTTATAATACTGATTTTATTTCAATAATCAATAAAAAATTTTATTTTTTTATTTATTCGCTTGAATATGCATCAAAATAAAGATAATGAAATATGTGGGATTCTCATTAAAAATCTGAATAGTAAATTCCACCAAAAAATAAAAACCGGGCTAATACCCGGTTTTTTAATTTTAAATAGCGATAATTAGTATGCTAACACAGCACGACGGTTTTTAGAGTAAGCCGCTTCGTCGTGACCTAATACTGCTGGTTTTTCTTCACCGTAAGAAACAGTAGAGATTTGACCTGCTTGTACGCCTTTAGCAGTTAAGAAACTTTGTACTGCATGAGCACGACGTTCACCTAATGCCATGTTGTATTCTGGAGTACCGCGTTCGTCAGTATTACCTTCAATACGTACATTAGTTGCTGGAGTTGCATTTAAATATGCAGCGTGAGCATCTAAGATTTGAGCGTACTCACCTTCAACATTGTATTTATCGAAGCCGAAATATACAGTGTTGTAGCGTTGTTGTAAGTCTTGAACAGAATAGCCACCAAAAGTTTGGCCGTTCGCGCTTTCATTTTTTGATGATCCACAAGCAGCTAATACAGCTACTGAACCAGCAACTAACAATGCTTTAGTAAATTTATTCATTGATTTCTCCTTGTTTATTTAGTTAAGTATGGTGACCAAGCTGGAAATTTAACTTGTCCATCATTTCCTGGTAAACGTGCCTTAAAGCGTCCGTCTGTGGACACTAATTGTAGCACCTTTCCCAAACCTTGGGTAGAGCTATAAATAATCATAATACCATTTGGCGAAATACTCGGGCTTTCATCTAAGAAAGTTGAACTTAGTACCTCAGAACCACCTGAAACCAAATCTTGTTTCACAATGTTATTACTTCCATCGATCATTACTAACGTACTACCATCTGAGCTGATTTGGCCACTACCACGTCCACCAACAAGAGATACTCCGCCACCGGATGCACTCATGCGATAAACTTGCGGAGAGCCGCCTCTATCGGATGTGAACACGATTGACTGCCCATCAGGTGACCAAGATGGTTCGGTATTATTACCTGAGCCACTGGTTAGCTGAGAAACCTGTCCACTACCCAAATTTGTTACATAAATATTTAATACGCCATCTTTTGAAGAGGCAAATGCTAATTTTGAGCCGTCTGGCGAGAAGGCCGGAGCGCCGTTGTGTCCTGGGAATGAAGCAATCACTTTACGTGCCATTGAGCCAAGATCTTGCAAAATAATTTGTGCTTTTTTATTTTCAAAAGAAACATACGCTAATTTTTTGCCATCTGGAGACCATGCTGGGGACATAAAGGGCTGAGAGCTCTTATTAATAATAAATTGGTTAAAACCATCATAGTCGGCTACGCGGACCTCATAAGGTTGTGATCCACCATTTTTTTGCACGACATAAGCAATACGAGTCCGAAATGCGCCACGAATCCCTGTTAGTTTCTCAAAGGTTTCATCACTCACAGTATGCGCCCCGTAACGAACCCATTTTTGAGTCACCGTATATTGGTTTTGAGACAAAATCGAACCCGCACTTCCCATGGTATCGACTAATTGGTAAGCAATATCAAAACCACCATTAGACGGAGTTACTTGTCCAACGATTACTGCTTCAATACCCAATGCAGACCATGCACTAGGGTTAACTTCTGCAGCTGTAGTCGGCTGCTGAGGCATTTTACTGACAGAAAGTGGATTAAATTTTCCGCTATTACGTAAGTCTGATGCAATGATATCTGCAACATCTGCCGGCGCACTGCCCGGTCCATTCCACTTAAACGGAACAACAGCAATAGGTCGTGCAGAATCCATAACCTCATCAATAACGATGCGAACCTCTGCACGAGCTAGTGAAGTCAATCCTAATAGCATAATAAATAAGCTAAATACTCGAATAACTCTTTTCATTTTTTCTCCTATTGTTCAAAGTGCGGTGAAAAATTACCGCACTTTTCTTGGGTCAAACCCAAGAGTAAAGCTCTTAAACATTTCATACTCTTCCGGAGTAGGTGCTCTACGCATTTTTTTAGCTTGCTCAATCGCATTTAATGCAGCTGCACACAAATCATTAGGCCCGGATTTTTTCTCATACGATAAAATAGTTCCATCACTGGCAATTTCCATCTTAATATCGCAAACTTTACCGATAAAACGTGTATCTCCACGGAAATAAGGTTTTATCGAAGAGTAAACAACGCCCGCATATGCAGAACCTGTTTTACCGCCATCGCCAGCCCCCATTGATGCTCCGGCACCTTGACTACCTTGTTTATTCGCATTTCCACCTTTGATTGCACTTCCGCCACCAAGATCGCCACCATTAAAGAAATCATCTAATGCATTTTGATCAGCCTTACGCTTCGCTGCGTCTGCTTTTGCCTTGACATCAGCTTTCGCTTTCGCCTCGGCTTTCGCTTTAGCATCTGCTTCTGCCTTAGCCTTGGCTTTAGCATCCGCTTCAGCTTTTGCTTTAGCTTCGGCATCCGCTTTTGCCTTCGCCTCAGCCTCAGCTTTCACTTTGGCTTCTTGTTTTGCTTTTTCTACTGCTGCGGCTTTTGCTTTTGCCTCTTCTTCCGCTTGTTTAGCTGCAGCGGCTAAACGCTTAGCTTCTGCGTCAGCTTTCAATTTAGCAGCTTCTGCAGCTTGCTTAGCTTTCGCCTCTTCAGCTTCTTTCTGTTTCTCTAATGCCTCTAAACGAGCTTTTTCCTCTTGCTGTTTCTTTTGCTCAGCAAGTTGTTTTTGTTTTTCTTGCTCTTTTTTCTTCTCGAGCTCTTGTTGACGTTGCTGTTCTTCTTGTTTTTTATCTTCCAATTCTTGTTTCTTTTGTTTGTCAGCTTGGCCTTTTTTCTGCTGCTGAATTCGTCCCCACTCCTGAGCCGCAGAACCGGTATCCACCATCACAGCACCAATAACTTCGCCATCATCGCCTTCACCACCACCCATAATATCAATATTGTGGTACAAAGAACTGAGGATAAGCAAACCAAACAAAATCAAGTGCATTATGACCGAAATCACAACTGCATCAACATCACCTTTTTGTCGCTTTTTCTGCACAATGGTTACCTATCTCATTAAATTGGATTTGTCATTAACCCAACTGACTTAATTCCGGCGAGATGAAGCAAATTAAGTGCTTTAATCACTTCTTCATAAGGTACGTCTTTCGCGCCACCAACTAAGAACATTGTATTGTTATCTTTATCAAACTCTTGTTTAGATAACTGGGTAACCATATCTTCAGTTAAATTTTCCGTACGATTTCCTCCAATTGAAATCGCATATTGACCAACACCGGAAACTTCTAAAATAACCGGCGTTCTGTCTTCTGCAGACACGTTTTGGCTTTGCACGGCATCCGGCAATTCAACCTCTACGCTCTGGCTAATGATTGGCGCAGTAGCCATAAAAATCAAAACCAATACTAAAAGCACGTCCAAAAACGGAACAATATTGATTTCAGATTTGATATCGCGGCGCTGACGACGATAAGACATATCAACCTTCTAAACTTATAATCGAAAAAACATCTAAAATAGTGACCGCACTTTTAACACAAAGTGCGGCTGAAAATATGATTAATTAACTATGGTGATTTTTACCAAAAACCTGGCGATGCAAGATTGTGGTAAATTCATCAATAAAATTACCATAATTTTGTTCAAGTTTATTCACGCGTAAACTTAAACGGTTATAAGCCATTACCGCCGGAATTGCCGCAAATAAGCCGATTGCCGTTGCAATTAATGCTTCTGCAATCCCAGGTGCAACCATTTGTAATGTAGCTTGTTTTGCTCCACTCAAGGACATAAAAGCGTGCATAATTCCCCAAACCGTACCAAAAAGACCGATATATGGGCTAATGGATGCTACGGTTGCTAAGAATGGAACGCGAGTTTCAATATCTTCAATTTCACGATTCATAGATAAATTCATTGCACGGGTACTACCTTTAATAATCGCCTCCGGTGCATCCGGGTTTGCTTGTTTCAAACGAGTAAACTCTTTAAAACCAACATAAAAAATCTGTTCACTACCGGTTAAACCATCACGACGATTAGATAACCCTTCATATAATTTATTTAAATCCTCACCGGACCAAAAACGGTCTTCAAATGCCATAGACTCTTTTAATGCCTTCGTTAATACTCGGCTACGTTGAATAATAATCGCCCAAGAAATAACAGAAAAACTCACTAAAATGAGAATTACTAATTGAACCACAATACTGGCTTTTAAAAAGAGATCTAAAAAGTTTAATTCTGAGGTCATTGCATACTCCGAAAACAACTCACTAATAGTTAATTGACTAGTGTTGCCTTGATTTGCGATGGAATTGCCACCGGTTTCATTTTACCAAGATCAACATAGGCTACCTTTACGGTAGCCCGACACAACGTTAATTCATTCCGTTTAATAATTTGAGAAAAAATAATGGATGCACCTTTTATTTCTGTGACAAGCGTTTCTACTTGTAGCAAGTCATCTAATTTTGCCGGAAAACAGTAATCAATATTCATTGATTTAACGACAAAAGCCCCTTTATTTTCTACTAACAATTCTTGTTGGGAAAAATTAAATGTTCTTAAATATTCTGTCCTTGCCCGCTCAAAAAAATGTAAATAGCGTGCATGATAAACCACACCACCTGCATCTGTATCTTCGTAATAAACACGAGCAGAATAATGAAAAACGTTCTGTTCCAACTTTTCTTCCCCATTTAATGAAATTTAGAAAGCAGGAGGTCGGTTATTTTAGAGTGCTGCAAAATGATTAGCAAGCTTGAAATTGCACTTATTAAAAAATTCACTCTTTGATTTTAAGTTAATAGATTATGCAACAAACTTATGATTGCTGCGAGATAACCAATCCATGGCATGAAAATCAGACGCCATAGCGTTGCTCTGATCTCAAAGCCCAAACCATGAATCCATAAAATGCCAACGCTCCAGATCAAAATAAAAACATAATAAAATTCGACCGCTCTTAATTGCGTTGAAAATTGGTTAATGTTAAAAAAGAAAAACGCCGTTAAAGTCAGCGCTAAAATAAATGAAAGGGTTCGCAATGAACCCTTATTTACTAATTGATACAATGAATTAATCATTCAATTACTCGTCAAATTTACCTGAACGTTCTTTGTTCATTGTAATCTTTGCACTCACGCCTACAGCGAATAAAACGCCTACGACCCAAATTGCATATAACATATTATTCTCCCTAGTATAATGAGTTTTTGTTCTCTTCAACAAAGCTTTCATCCAAACGACCAAACATTTTGTAGTATGACCAAATGGTGTAAAGCAATGAGATGGTGACGAATACTAATGCAAGGTAGAACATTAAGGTTAATGTTAATTCACTTGAAGTCGCATCCCACATTAACAAGCTTTGTGCAGGGTGAGTACTTGAAGGCATTACAAATGGGAACATTGATACTGCCGCAGTAATAATCACACCCGCCATTGTTAATACGGAGAAGAAGAAGGCAAAACCACAACGATTTGCTTTAGATGCAATCACATTCAATAATGCCCCCACAACAGCCAATGCTGGGAATGCCCACAAGGCAGGAGTCTCATTGAAGTTCTTAAACCATGCACCAACTTCAACAGCCACCTCTTTACCTACTGCAGGTGAAGATGGCGCAAAGTGATCTAACACGCTAGTAACAACATAACCTTCTTTGAAAGAAAGCCACACGCCCGCAAGTACAAAAGTAATTAATGTAACTAATGCACCCACTTGCGTAATTGCTCTTGCACGATCGCGTAGTGCTGCCGTAGTTTTCATTTGTAACCAGTTTGCACCGTGCGTTACCAACATCGCAAGACTTAATACACCGCAAAGTAATGCGAATGGGTTTAATAATTCAAAGAAAGAACCCGTGTAAGTCACTTGTGAAAGCTCATTTAATTCAAATGGTACACCTTGTAATAAATTACCAAATGCAACACCGAAAACTAATGCTGGTACAAAACCACCGGCAAACAAGCCCCAATCCCATACTGCGCGCCATGTTGGATTATCTATTTTCGCGCGATATTCAAATCCAAGTGGACGGAAGAATAACGCAGCCAACACTAAGAATAACGCAATATAAAAACCGGAAAAGGCAACGGAATAAACAATCGGCCATGCCGCAAAAATCGCACCACCCGCAGTTAATAACCATACTTGGTTACCGTCCCAGTGAGGTGCAATAGAGTTGATCATAATGCGCTTTTCAACTTCTTTTTTACCTGCGATAGGTAAAAGTGCGGTCACTCCCATATCAAAGCCATCGGTAACAGAAAAACCGATTAGCAATACAACAACCAGCACCCACCAAATAATACGTAGAAATTCATAATCAATCATAATTCGTCTCCTGCTTATTTAGATGATTGCTCAAAGTAGTATTTACCGGTTTTTAATGCACTTGGACCTAAACGGGCATATTTAAACATTAAGTACATTTCAATAATAATAAAGAAGAAATAGAGCACACAAATTAAGCCAATAGAGAACCAAAGATCACTCACACTTAAATTTGATGCCGACACACCGACAGGTAATACTTCATAAATAGCCCAAGGTTGACGACCATACTCAGCAAGGAACCAACCGAATTCAATCGCTAAGAACGGTAATGGTAAGCTCCATAACAACGCCTTCAACAATAATGGAGAAGTTGTTACTTTATTACGTAAGTTTTGTGCAAATGCACCAAATGCTAACAAGATGATTAAACCACCAGCCGCCAACATACCACGGAATGCCCAGAAGTTTGGACCAACGTTAGGAATTGTGTCGCGTGCCGCTTGTTTAATTTGATCTTCTGTTACATCAACCACTTTATCGGTATAACGTTTTAGTAATAATCCGAAACCAAGATCGCCTTTAACTTCATTAAATTTCGCTTTGGTTTCTTCATTAACTTGGCCAGTTGCTTTTTTCTGATCTTTTAACTGAGTCAATAAATCATAAGCCACAATACCATTACGAACACGATCTTCATTTTTCGCTTGAATATCTTTTAAGCCTGTAATTTCTTGATCTAAAGAACGCGTAGCAATTAAACCGCCAAGATATGGAATTTCAATTGCAAAATCATTGCGCATTTCTGCTGTATTCGGAATAGCAACAGGATGGAACGGCGCCGGTGCAGCATGAGTATCAAATTCAGCTTCCATAGCAGCTAGTTTTACTGGCTGAGCCTTACCAATATCGTAACCGGATTCATCACCTAATACGATCACAGCAACAGAAGCAATGAAGCCCCAGGTTGCAGCAACAGAGAAAGAGCGTTTAGCAAAACCGATATCGCGACCTTTTAATAAATAGTAAGAACTGATTGCCAACACAAAGAAAGCACCAGCAACATAACCGGCAGATAATGTATGTAAGAATTTACTTTGTGCTACCGGATTTAACCATAAATCCAAGAAGCTCGTCATTTCCATACGGACGGTTTCAAAATTAAATTCAGATCCTGCAGGAGATTGCATCCAACCGTTTGCAACCAAAATCCACATGGCAGAAAGATTTGAACCGAACGCCACACAATAGGTTGCTAATAAGTGTTTTCCCTTCGTTAAGCGATCCCAACCGAAGAAAAATAGACCAACAAAGGTGGATTCTAAGAAAAATGCAAGTAATGCTTCGATCGCCAATGGCGCACCAAAAATATCACCCACATAGTGAGAATAGTAAGACCAGTTTGTACCAAATTGGAATTCCATAATGATACCGGTCGTTACGCCTAGGGCAAAGTTAATACCAAATAACTTACCCCAAAATTTTGTCATATCTTTATATACTTCTTTACCCGTTGCGACATAGATTGTTTCCATGATGACAAGCACGAAAGACAATCCAAGTGTCAGCGGTACAAAAATGAAGTGATACAGCGCGGTTAAAGCAAACTGTAATCTTGAGAGTTCAACAACGTCTAACATCTCGGCTCCTTGTAAAAGCTACAAGTTTTTAAATTCTATGATTACTTCGTAATCACCCCACAAACTCAAAATATCTTTTGAATTTTTCATGTAAGATTATCTTTATAATGACCGCTAGTTGCAGTTGTTTAAGTCGATTATTACACAGATAACCCAAATGAGTGGCTCATTCTACTACTAAACATAGGGATAAAGAATAGTAGAAATGTTGCCTAGCTCACATTTTTCGAACTAAATCAACAATAACTAAAAATAAGCATTTCAATCAAAATTGATCTGCGTCAAATTATATGTTTTCTAAACAAACTTGCAACATTTATCAAATCAAAATTCGCCAGATCACAAATTTAGAAAGAAATTCTGGACTTTTAAGCAACATTTTGATAGTTTCCCTGCCAGTTTATTCATATTACTTTTTACTTGAATGGTTCAAGGGTATTTCAAATGGCAACAAAAACAACACGAATTTTGACCGCACTTTGCATGGCTACCGCCGTGATGAGTTTTTCAAATGTAGGAAATGCCGCTGAAAATAGCGCGAAGAAATCATCAGAAATGCCACAGCAATGCAAGGATTTATTCAACGAAACTGAAAACCTGATTGCTGAAGCAGAAAAACAACCCGGCACACATACTCAAGTAAACAAGATTCGAAGCAAACTCAATCAGAGCAAACAGCAAATTCTTGAAATGGAATTGGCAACACAAATTAAAAGTTGCGATGTGGCATTAGCGAAACTCAACAGCATGAAACAACAGCAACAATAATCACAAGATAAAATATAAAAGGCCTATTGAAAATCAATAAGCCTTTTATTTTTTAGTCTTCTCGGGAAATTTTTTCAATGCCAAAATGACGATAAGTTGTTGAGGTTGCTATTCTTCCTCGCGGTGTTCGTTGTAAGAATCCCTGCTGAATTAAATAAGGCTCCAACACATCTTCAATGGTATCCCGCTCCTCGCCAATGGCTGCCGCTAAATTGTCTAATCCCACCGGACCACCATCAAAACGCTCTAAAACAGCCGTCAGCAACTTCCTGTCCAAATAATCAAAACCGGCATCGTCAATATCCAACATAAACAGCGCTGCTTTCGCAATGGCTTCGGTAATCACACCGTTATTACGCACATCGGCATAATCTCGCACTCGACGTAATAAGCGATTCGCAATCCGCGGCGTTCCGCGAGAACGGCGAGCAATCTCATAGGCTGCCGAATCATCAATTTTAAGCTGCAAACAGACCGCACTTCTTGACACAATGGACGTTAAATCCGGCACGGAATAAAATTCCAAGCGTTGCACAATGCCAAAACGATCCCGCAATGGCGAGGTTAAAGAACCGGCTCGAGTTGTAGCACCGATAAGCGTAAAAGGCGGTAAATCCAATTTAATGGAACGGGCAGCCGGACCTTCACCAATCATTATGTCCAACTGATAATCTTCCATTGCCGGATACAATACCTCTTCAATGGCCGGTGAAAGGCGATGAATTTCATCAATAAATAACACATCATGAGGTTCAAGATTCGTCAGCATTGCAGCTAAATCGCCTGCTTTTTCTAATACCGGACCGGATGTCGTGCGAATATTCACGCCCATTTCATTGGCGACAATATTAGCCAGCGTGGTTTTTCCCAATCCTGGCGGGCCAAAAATCAACAAATGATCTAACGCATCCTGACGTAATTGTGCCGCTTTAATGAAAATTTCCATTTGTTCACAAACTTGTGGTTGTCCCACATAATCCGCCAGCAATTTTGGACGAATGGCACGATCAATAACATCTTCGTCTAATTTTGCCGTGGCACTAATAATTCTGTCTGCTTCAATCATCTTGTCTATCTCAAATTACAGTGCGGCTTTTAAAGCTTCACGAATTAACTGTTCACTGGAAAGCGCCGGTTTAGACACTTTTTTCACCATTTTCTCTGCATCGACAGGCTTATAACCCAAAGCGATCAATGCTGCCACAGCCTCATTAGAAGGCTCGGCGGTTGCGATGGTTTCCATGCTAAGACTTGGCAAATGATCCGCTTGCATAAAGAAGTCGTTATTTTTTACGCCTTTAAATTTACCTTTGAGTTCAACCAAGAGTCTTTCTGCGGTTTTTTTACCGACCCCCGGAATCTTCACTAATTTTGACAGTTCTTCACGTTCAATGGCATAAGCAAACTCATCCACCGACATGGCAGATAAAATCGCCAACGCCAATTTTGGCCCAACACCATTGGTTTTAATCAATTCACGAAATAAAGTGCGGTCTGTTTTTTGTGCAAATCCAAAGAGCAAATGAGCATCTTCACGAACGACTAAATGGGTAAATAAGCTGGTTTGTTTGCCCACTTCCGGAAGATGATAAAAACTTGTCATCGGCAACAACAATTCATAGCCGACACCTTGCACATCCAACAAAATTTCCGGCGGCTGTTTTTCCATTAAAATACCGGTGAGATGACCAATCATAGGAATCCTAGTTATCTGTAAAAAATTGTGCGTAGCATAAAATAAAACTGGATAAACATCCAGTTAAATTTTTAAACGGAAACGGCCTCGACTATATCGAGTACGTAAAAGTGCGGTCAATTTTTCCTGCGTTTCGTTTTGCCCCGCAGCATCTGCCACATGGAAAGAGTGTTGTATGGAATGGGCGTGAGTAATGGCAATCGCTAAAGCATCCGCCGCGTCGGCTTGCGGCTTATCGGAAAGTTTCAAAATTCGGGTGACCATCTCTTGTACCTGAACCTTATCCGCCGAACCAATACCGACCACGGTTTGTTTGACTAAACGCGCGGCATATTCAAACACCGGCAAATCATGATTCACCGCTGCAACAATCGCCGTGCCACGCGCCTGACCAAGTTTCAACGCCGAATCCGCATTTTTCGCCATAAACACTTGTTCAATCGCAAACATATCCGGTTGAAATTGCGTGATGATTTCCGTCACACCGGCATAAATACGTTTTAAACGGGTTGGCAAATCATCTACTTGAGTGCGAATGGCACCACTGCCAAGGTATTCCAATTGTCGCCCGGTTTGTCGGATAACGCCATAACCGGTCACGCGAGAACCGGGGTCAATGCCTAAAATAATTGTCATAATCAGGTATAAAACAAACGGCTAGAAGACCTAGCCGTTTTTATTTGAAGTGAAAGTTTATTGATTTGCTTTTGCGGTCGCTTTCGCGTTCACATCACAGTTTTTCACAATAATCTTGTCGGATTTTTTGCCTTTTTGTAAAAGATTTACCGGTACGACAGAATCAAATTTATCCAAGGTTAAACCGCTGTCAACATTCCACACATAGTTGCCGGAAGTAAATGCGGTAAAATCTTTTTGAGCGGCATCACGAGCAAAGTCTTTAGCGATCACTTTATTGCCGACCATCACCATTGCACCTGTCGGTTCTTGACCTTCAAATTGATACACGGCAGTCACGGTTTTCTTGTTGCAAGAATACACTACTGTTTTATCCGTAATACTCGCCATGGCACCAGCTGTTTTTTGCTCCATTTTTGCCGTTGCATTAGAGCAAGCGCTCAAAATAGCAACCGTTGCAACAGCGGATAATACTTTAACAAATTTCATAAATGCTCCTTATAGCATTGCAGCGACTTCATCGCTGATTTCACCGTTGTGATAAACGTTTTGTACGTCATCACAGTCTTCCAACATATCAATTAAACGCAATAGTTTCGGTGCATTTTCCGCATCCAAATCTACGGTTGTTGATGGAATCATTGTCACTTCAGCGCTTTCAATTTTAAAACCGGCGGCTTCAATACCGTCACGCACAGCACCTAATTCTTCCCAAGCGGTATAAATTTCGAAAGAACCGTCATCTTGTGGTTGAACATCATCTGCACCCGCTTCGATTGCCGCTTCCATTAACGCATCTTCATCCGCTTGAAGTACTAAAATCAATCCTTTTTTACTGAACAAATAACCAACAGAGCCTTCCGTACCTAAGTTACCGCCACATTTGGTAAAACTTGGACGAACTTGGGAAATGGTACGATTGGCGTTATCGCTTAAACATTCCACCATGACAGCCGTGCCACCCGGGCCGTAACCTTCATAGATTTTGGTTTCCATATTGGTGTCATCGCCACCACCAACACCACGCTCAATAGCACGGTTAATGGTATCGCGGGTCATGTTATTGCTTAAGGCTTTATCCACCGCTGCACGTAAACGTGGGTTCGATCCCACATCACCGCCACCAATTTTTGCAGCGGTTACCAATTCACGAATTAATTTAGTAAAGATTTTGCCACGTTGCGCATCTTGCGCTGCTTTACGGTGTTTAATATTTGCCCACTTACTATGGCCTGCCATGTTGTTTTCCTTCTATTTTGTCAAATCAAATAAATATTTTCTTATCGCTTCTGCATTATTAGGCGATTTCGTCATCTGCACCGCCTGTGCCGGCGAAACCCATTGAAAAGCGAGATGTTCGGTTAATTCAGGGGTAAATTCCTGCTCCACAGCCAACAAAAACCAGTGCTCTCGGCAGTGGGTAACATTCGGTGCGTATTTATAGCGGAAATGCGGAAAAATTTCAAACGCTACGCTTTCATGACAATCCAAAAGTGCGGTGGTTTTTGACGGCGTTTTTAACCGCACTTCTTCCCAAATTTCACGCACTGCCGCATCATAGGGCATTTCATTTTCCTCGAGGGAACCGGTTACAGATTGCCAGAAATCCGCATCGTCTCGGCGTTGTAGCATGAGTACTCTGCCACTTTTTTTGGCATAAATGACAACAAGGACAGATTGATTATTTTTGTATTTCAATTGGATATCCACGCAAATAAAAAGTTCGTCATGTATTTTCACGCAAAACAACGTAAAAAAGAACCGCACTTTAAAGAAACCCTTAAAGTGCGGTCGTTTTTAGAGAAATTTTTAGCCTAACCAACCGACTTGCTGTGCAATAAAGAGTGCAGCAAACGCGGTTAAATAGAATAAGCCGATAAAGGACAACCACAATAACCCGCCTTTCACGCTGTGTTTCGCTTTCATGGTTAAGGACAAGTTCAACCATGCAAAGACCGGCGCAGAAACAAAGGACGCGATCATCGCGAATTTCAACATTGGGCCCACGGCGTTATTAAAGTAGAAAATAATCGCCAAACCGGAGGCGGCGGCAAGCACCATGGCAATATTCAAGGTTCTTACCGTGCTTTCGCGTTTACCAAGCAATAAACGCAAGGATTCGACGTTGGTACGGGAATAACCGTCGATAACGGTAATAGTTGTGCCGAACATACACATGAAGGCAATCACCGCGATCAATAAACGCGCCCATTCACCGATTGTGCTGGCATACATATTGATTAATTGTGCGATATATTTACCGCCGACCATTTCTACGGTTTCAGGTGAACCGAATTGTACCAACGCACCAAGCGCCAAGAACACGACCGCTAAAATTGCCGTACCGATGTAACCGACGTTGAAGTCAAACAAACCGTCTTGATAAGACACTTTGGTCAAGCGACGTTTTGCCACCACCCACATGGAGTTAATGGCAGAAATTTCAATCGGCGCCGGCATCCAGCCCATTAATGCCACCAAAAATGCCAATTTGCTTAATTCCCACGGGGAAGGCGCAACGAAATCTGCCGGCGCGACACCTTGCATACCATTACGCATAAACGCAATCACTACAGCACTGACTGTTGTCACAGTTAACGCGATCATGATGATTTTGGATAAGCTGTCTAATAAGCGGTATTTCCCTAACAATAAAATGCCGGTAATCACGACAATGACCAATGAACTCAACACCGGCATTGGCAATGGAATAGGGATGATAAAGGTTAAGATCGCGGCGGTTAATAAGCCCACCGCTGCCGTATTAATCACCGTAGCAAAGACGTTCAACGCAAGGAACAACCACAAATAGAATTGTCCTTTTTGGCGATAACCTTCTAACAAGGTATTTCCGGTATCTAAGGTATATTGCACACCGAAACGGAAAAACGGGTATTTGAATAAATTAGCAAGAATCACAATGCTCACTAATTCCCAGCCATAAATCGCACCCGCTTGGGTGGAAGCGATAATATGCGAACCGCCAACGGCAGCCGATGCCATAACGATGCCTGGGCCTAACGCAGCGAATTTAGTCGCCCATGTGGATTTTTCTACTGAATTTGAAACTTCACTCATAAAATTCTCTCTTATAAATTGACCATAAATTCGGGAAAGGACTCATTTATAATAGAATTTCACAACTCAGTAAAGAAAATAAAATTCTACCCAGAGAAAAATAAAAGAATAAAATTTTGATTTATTGAAAATTTCAGTTAATAACTTCAAAACCAAGAAGCAAGGCAAGTTATCACACCAAAAAAGCAATTTATTTTAGTAGATAAAATTTTTTATCTAAAAAAGAAAGTGCGGTCAAAATCCGTTGAGTTTTTGACCGCACCATAAGAATAATAAAACTAATTATTTTGAAGGTTTTCTATTTTTGAAGACTTGAAATATTCATTAATAATTGGACGATATAAGAAAAATCCCAAAATACATAATTTAATGAGACTTCTAATTGCATCTTTATCTGCATATCCGCCATCGATAAAATCACTGACAACAGACAAACATCCTATCACTATATAGAGTGCTCTTCCCCATGATTTACCTTCTAGCATTACAATAGAAGATAAAAATACAAGGAAAGAAACTACAAATGCAAAAATTAAATATGGGATAGCTTCAGAAACTACATATCCTAAAGTTCGCCACCCATCCCATAAAATATAGAAAACTGAACAAAATCCAATCACTGAAGCGAGGATATTAATCCAAGCAATTACTTTTAATGATGTAGGTTGTTTCATTTACTCTCTACAAAAATGCGGTCAAAATTGACCGCACTTTATTATTCAAATTTCAAATTTACTCAGCTTTTACAACCTGAATACTCAACTCAGCTAATGCCTGTGGATTCGCAAAACTTGGCGCTTCGGTCATTAAGCACGCCGCTGCCGTCGTTTTCGGAAACGCAATCACATCACGGATATTTTCAGTGCCGGTTAAAAGCATGGTTAAACGGTCTAAACCGAACGCCAAACCTGCGTGTGGCGGTGTGCCGAATTTCAATGCATCCAACAAGAAACCAAATTTCTCGCGTTGTTCTTGTTCGTTAATGCCAAGAATGCGGAATACGGTTTGTTGCATTTTCGGATCGAAAATACGTACAGAACCGCCACCTACTTCGTAGCCGTTGATGACCATATCGTAAGCATTCGCCACCGCAGTTGTTGGATCCGCTTCCAATTGTTCCGGTGTGAAATCACGTGGCGATGTGAATGGGTGGTGCATTGCCGCCAAATTGCCTTCATCATCACGTTCGAACATAGGGAAATCGATCACCCAAAGCGGTTGCCATTCGTCTAAACGGGTTAAGCCGAGATCACGACCCAGTTTCAAACGCAATGCGCCCATGGCAT
>OGKB01001100.1_pt1 | contig 15479 bp, 10 predicted proteins | sample 1572351 | NCBI WGS metagenome assembly OGKB01 (sample SAMEA2582088, study PRJEB24529) | metagenome | biome: Human gut stool | place: China | collected 2011
GTTGTGTTGTGTTGTGTTGTGTTGTGTTGTGTTGTGTTGTGTTGTGTTGTGTTGTACATCCTATTCACTCCAAAAAATAATTCTAGAAATATATTATCATTTAATTACTACGTAACCAAATATTATTTTTGTAATTAGTATATAAATATATAACTAAAAAGTCACTATTCAAGAAAACTACTATCGTAGAATTCCAAAATAGTGATCTTATAAAATTTAATTTGTACACAACTCTTTTATATTAGCACCAATGATGACACACTTTTTTCATCCATTAACTCAATTGATACAATTAATTTAATGCTATCATTTCATCGTATTACTTCTCCAATTGGAATACCTTCATTATTTTTCCAATAGCTCCATCCGTTCTTGGAACCTCCCAAAATTAACTCTGCAGCTGTCGAAGGAGCCGCAGTGTACTCACTCTTTAAGATAAGCTATCCATCAATATTTTGTAAATCACCATTAGTAAGCATTTTCTTCCTAATTTCTAATACCTTACCTTTTATTTTCTCCGATACTAAGAATTGAGATCCAACATATATTGTCAAGCTATTATCTTCGTTAAGATAACCCTCAGCATGTACACCTTGTGAGTTTAAATAAACTTTTCTATTTTCTTTATAATTATAGTCTTTTTTAGAACGTAAGTATGGATACATGTTAATTAGTTTTGAAATTATTTCTTCACTACGATTATTAATATCAACAGACGTCCAACTATTCATTTCAAATAATTTTTTATTCATATGAATATGCAAAGTATCATTGAATACACGTTTTTTAGTTTCAAAATCACGATTTCCAGCTGCTGAATTGTCACTTTTTGTAACCAACGTTAAATTACCAATAGTATTAATTAAATTTGTATAATCTTCATCAGACACACCTGCCTGCTTTACCCAATATGATGTGCTAGTTTGTGGCATAATATGCTCTACTTCGAAATTACTCATATCAAGTTTTGCACTATTTTCATGATTTTCTATTTTTTCTAAAAGCCAACGCGTTAAATTCATTGTATAGGCATTAGTTTCTAGCATATTAGATTCTAAATTTTTATCTGTTGGTAAAGCCATATTATTAGAACGATTCTTATCGACCAAAACATAAACTACTATATCCTCAATGTTTTCATATCCATTAACTTTAGCAATTTCTTTTACTCTTTTTAGATACACTGGAAATGCTTTAGAAACTCGACTAGTATCCATTCCAGCAAATATTCGCCGAATCAAATAGATATTCATAATTTTCATCACACCATAAAACTGATCTTCATTGATTATATGACTATTGTAGAAAAGATCGCAAAATGCAAGCATAAACGGTGCAGGCATCATACTTGAAATTACGCGATAATCGCTTAATTCTTCTCGTGGATTTTCTAAGTTATCGTAATATAATAGAGAGAAATATTTAGCATATCGTACAATTTCACTCAGTAATGTACCGTCATCAGTATCTATTCTCTTCGAGATATAATATTTTTTAAAAGCAACGTATAAATTTTTCTTTTCAGTTAATTCATTAGTCACTGCTGCTAAGTAAAATCTAAAGAAATCTTCCATTTTTCTAGAATCTTCGAAAATATTCTCTAACTTTTTCCAATATGTGTCATAAAGAATTGTTTGTTCATTATTACTTTTATCCATCATGATATAATTTCGCATTAAATCAGAGGCTGTTAAACGCTCACCATTGGAATTAATACTCTCAAAAATTTGTTGGGCATCATCATGCTGATCTAATTTTATGTATACAATAGTAAATCTCTTTAATGCATACATGAGTTGATCAAAATTATATTCATTAATCAGTACTGCTAACTTTTTTTGTAAATAAAAAAAGTTCTTAGAAATATTGCTTTTACTCTGTTTTAGTTCATCATATTTTCCTTCAACAATTAATCTATAATCATCCTCATCAGAAACAGCCGGATACAATCGTTGCCGATACTTACTATCAACTGGTTCAGAATAATTCTCTAAATATTGCTCACTAATTTCTCGAGCACGCCATTCATTTTCCGCTAAACTTTTCAAAGCGGCTGCAATTAAAAACATTGTAACTAATCGTTGCTGACCATCGACAATTGATTTCTCTGTTTTGTAATTAACAACTGTCTCAAGATAAATAATTGTTCCTAAAAAATGCTCTTTATTCTCATTATCAAGCAATCCTTTCAAGTCACTCATAAGTTGTTCAAGTTGATTTTTTACCGTCCAAGTATATTTACGTTGATAAACAGGAATGACAAACTGTTTTCCTATAGACTCTGGAATAAATTCATCCAATAATTTTCGTGGATTTGCTTCCATGATATTACCACCTTTACTAAATTTAATGTATTTTCTGCTAAAAATTGCATAGTTCCTTTCTTCTGAATTTTATACTATTCAAATTGATAACATCCAGTTACCTTTTATTCACTTAATTCAAAAAATGGTCAATCTTATTACATCAGTATTTGCTAGGTTACTAACCTTCATCAATATTTTACTCTATCTTTGTTCCAACACAGTAACACTCTCAACATGTGTTGTTTGTGGGAACTGATCTACTGGTTGAATAGGCTTTGTAACTTGGTATCCTAGTTCCATGAATTCTTGAATATCACGTACTAGAGTTGCTGGATTACAACTTACATAAACGACTTTTTTAGGTTCCATCGCCACTGCGCTTTGTATCAAGCTAGAAGTTAGTCCTTTTCTTGGAGGATCAACCATTATTACATCTGGCTTAATTCCTTGCTTTTGCCATTTTTCCATCCATACTTCAGCTTCTCCAACTTCAAAGTCCAAGTTATCTAAATCATTTAGACTAGCATTATGCTTAGCATCTTCAATAGCTTCAGGGACAATTTCTACACCGTATACCTTTTTAGCAAATTTAGCCATATTTAATGAGATCGTTCCAATTCCACAATATGCATCAATAACCGTTTCTTTTCCTGTTAATTCTGCATTTTCAATTGCTAATTGATACAATTTTTCAGTTTGCTGTGGATTAACTTGGTAGAAAGATTGTGCTGAAATATCAAATTTCAAGCCATTTAAAGTATCTTGAATTGTATCTTTACCAGCTAATTTTATAGTTTTCTTTCCTAAAATAACATTTGTCTTATCTGGATTTACATTCAACATTACGCTCTTTACATCTGGACATTGTTGCTTAATTAAAAATGCAATTTGATCAAGATTTGGAATTTTTCTTACTCGACTAACTAGAACTACCATCGCTTCATGAGAATAATATCCTCTTCTAACTAAAATATGACGTATCATTCCAGTATGCTTTTCTTCGTTATAAGCAGTAACCTTACTCATGCGTAAAATATCTCTTACTTTTATCAAGATTTCATCTATTCTCTTATCTTGAATAAGAAAATGTTCTATCGCCACAAAGTCATGACTATTACGCTTGAAAAATCCTATCTCTAACTTACCATTAACTTCTCTTACTGGAACTTGAGCCTTATTTCTATAGTAGTAAGGAGTATCCATTCCTAACGTATCTGCCACTTCTAAGTTATCTAAATGCACTTTCTGTAGTAAATCAGTTACTAACTTACGTTTAAATTTCAATTGAGCTGAATAACTTAAATTTTGTAGTGGAGCAATTCCTGTTTGAAGATATATTTTATCTTCATTTTCTACTCTATCCGGACTCTTTTCAATAAAATCTATTACTTTAGCGAAGCCATAATTCTTAGTAACTTTAACCACATGTGCCTTAATTTTTTCTTGAGGTAATGCACCTTCGATAAATAAAGGATAACCATCTACCTTAGCCACACCCATTCCTTGATAAGTTAAGTCTTCAATTGTTAAAATTAAATCTTCATTTTTACTAACAGGTAATTTTTTCTTCATTATCTTCCTTTCCCTAAAAAAAGAGGGCAAAAAGAATTAACTCTTCTGCCCTCTTCTTTAGACTTCATTGGCTTATTAGTTTACTCTTCTTTTTCACCAATTATTCCATCGCCATTTAAATCTTTTTTAGTTACTTCTTCAATATCTTTAACTAATTGCTTAGTATCTTCACTAGCAGTGATTGCACCTTTTGGAATTTCATCAGTATTAGCAAAAAATTCAATATGTTGCTTCAAAGCTGTAAATTTCATTGGTGCATCGCCACCATATTCACCGTCGATATTAATCATAATTCTAGTATCAACTGGCTTAACAACTAATTTCTTTGTTTTTATATATAAAACACGCTTATCATTAACATGCTTACCACCATTTAAGACCATTGTTATCAAGTGGAGCATTTCAACAAGATTACTTGTCTTTACTACGATAACTGTGAATTTACCATCATCTAGTGAAGCATCCGGTACAATCTGTTCAAAACCACCGATTGAGTTGGTCAATGCTACTAAAAACATTGAAGCTTCACCATCAAATACCCCATCATCATATTCAAGATGCATAGGTACATTCTTCATTTGTGGTAATAATTCTGCGCCTTTTGCTAAGTATGCTAAATATCCAAATAAGGATTTTAGCTCTGATGGAACACTGTATGTTAATTCAGTTAGTAATCCACCACCAGCAATATTCACAAAATAATTATCATTTGCCATACCTATATCCATCTTAACTGTTTTACCAGCAGCAATTACTTTTGCAGCTTCAACTGGACTTTCTCTAGGTATTTTTAAAGCACGAGCGTAGTCATTAGTTGTACCAGCAGGAATAATTCCTAACTGTGGACGTTTCTTTAGCCCTGCAATTCCGTTCACAACTTCATTTATCGTACCATCGCCACCAGCAGCAACAATCAAGCTAAATCCTGCTTTTGCTGCACGTTCAGCTTCATTTCTAGCAGAATTTTCTTCAGCTGTTGTAGCAAATGCACTTGTTTCATAACCAGCATTCTCAAGGATATCCAAAATTTCTACTAAATCACCTTTTAATGCTTCACGACCAGAAGTTGGATTATAAATAATGCGACATCTTTTTTGCATGCTTTTTTCCCCGCCTAAGAGTCTGAAACCTCTTATCTTTCCTTCAAACTAGCCATTAATAATTTGTTAACCATCTTAGGGTTAGCCATACCACGAGTCTTCTTCATAATTTGACCTACTAAGAAACCAATAGCACGATCCTTACCATTCTTAAAGTCTTCGATAGATTGTTCGTTGTTATCAAGAACTTCATCAATGATAGGTTGTAACTTAGCTGGATCTGATAATTGAACCATACCTTTAGATTCAACCCAAGCTTTAGGTTCAGTATCATTTGTAATGATTTCTTTGAACACTTTCTTAGCAATCTTAGAAGAAATTGTTTCATCTTCAATTAATTTAATCATTGTTGCCAAATGTTCTGGAGTTAAAGCAGTATCACTTAATTCTACTTGCTTAGAATTCAAGTAAGCATTAACTTCACCCATCAACCAGTTAGCTGCTAATTTAGGATCTGCGCCTGCAGCCACTGTTGCGTCATAGAAATCTGACATTTCTTTAGTTTGAGTAAGGACACCTGCGTCATAAGCTGGAATACCCCAACCTTGTGTATATCTTTCACGACGCTTATCTGGCATTTCTGGAATAGATGCACGAACTTCTTCAATCCAATCATCACTAATATGAATTGGTGGTAGATCTGGTTCTGGGAAGTAACGGTAGTCGTTAGCTTCTTCCTTAGAACGCATTAAAATAGTTTCACCACTTGGTTCATCAAAACGACGTGTTTCTTGTTCTACTTCTCCACCAGACATCAGTAAACGTTCTTGACGCTTAACTTCATATTGAATACCTTTGCGTACATGTTCAAATGAGTTAAGGTTCTTCATTTCAGTACGAACACCAAGCTTGTCAGATCCGATTGGTGCGATTGAAACGTTAACGTCAGCACGCATGGAACCTTCTTCCATTTTTACGTCTGAAATACCTGTAAATTGGATAACTTGACGTAATTTTGTTAAGTATGCATAAGCTTCATCAGCACTAGAAATATCAGGTTCTGCAACAATTTCAATCAAAGGTGTACCTTGACGATTCAAGTCAACGTAAGAATAACCATCTGGATTGTGTGTGTTTTTACCAGCATCTTCTTCAACGTGCATTTCACGGATACCAATCTTTTTCTTGGTACCATCTTCAAGTTCGATTTCTAACCAACCATTAGTACCAATTGGTGTACGAGCTTGTGTAATTTGGTAAGCTTTAGGATTATCAGGATAGAAGTAATTCTTTCTGTCAAAACCAACATCTTGTGTGATATCACAATGAAGTGCTAATGCAGCACGCATTCCAAATTCTAAAGCACCCTTATTTATTTCAGGTAAGACACCTGGATAACCCCAATCAATAACATTGGTATTTGTATTTTGTTCAGCACCATATTGCACAGGAGAAGGTGAATATGCCTTAGAATTTGTTTGCATTTCAATATGGACTTCTAAACCTACAGTTGTCTCAAAATTCATTAGTTTTGACCTCCTAACGTTGGTATTGCTTTATGAAAATCAGTTGATTGTTCAAATGCATATCCTGCACGATACATTGTACTTTCTGCAAAACGTGGTGCAATTAGTTGTAAACCAATTGGCAATCCATTAGAGAATCCTGCAGGTAAGGACATACCTGGAAGTCCTGCTAAGTTAACTGGAATTGTCAAAATATCATTCATATACATTGTTACTGGATCGTTGATTTCTTCACCAATTCCGTATGCAGTAGTTGGAGATGTTGGAGCTAAAATCAAGTCATAATCTTTATAAACATTTTCAAAGTCTTGGCAAATCAAAGTTCTAACTTGTGCAGCCTTCTTGAAGAATGCATCATATGAACCAGCAGAAAGAGAGAATGTTCCTAACATGATACGACGCTTAACTTCATCGCCAAATCCTTCAGAACGTGAACGTACATATACATCTTCCAAGTTCTTTACATCTTTAGCACGGAATCCATAACGAATACCATCATATCTTTGAAGGTTTGAAGATGCTTCAGATGAAGCAATAATGTAGTAAACTGGAACACCATATTTACTATGAGGTAGAGATACTTCATCTACTGTTGCACCTAAACTTTCGAAAGTCTTTACAGCATCCTTAACTGCCTTAGCAACGTCTTCATCTACACCTTCACCAAAGTATTCTTTAGGAACAGCAATTCTCATGCCCTTAACACCATCTTCAATCCCTTTAGTAAAATCAGGAACTTCACGACTGGAGCTAGTAAAGTCATGGGCATCATGTCCACTAATTGCGTTTAACACTAAAGCATTGTCTTTAACTGTACGTGTCAAAGGTCCAATTTGATCCAAACTAGATGCAAAAGCAATCAAACCATAACGAGATACACGACCATATGTTGGTTTTACCCCAACAATTCCGTTAAATGCAGCTGGTTGACGAATTGAACCACCAGTATCAGAACCTAAAGATGCTAGAACTTGACCAGATGCAACTGCTGCTGCAGAACCACCAGAAGAACCACCAGGAACTTTTGTAGTATCCCAGACATTCTTAGTAATTTTGAAAGCTGAATTTTCTGTAGAACTACCCATCGCAAATTCATCCATATTCAACTTACCAACTGTAATCATGCCGGCATCATTAAGCTTATCCATTACAGTTGCGTTGTAAATTGGTTCAAAATTTTCTAACATTTTAGAAGCAGCTGTTGTTGTTAAATCTTTAGTTACGATATTATCTTTAATACCGATACTAATACCATCTAAAATAGAATCAGCTTTAACGCCTCGTTCATCAATTTTACGAGCTTTTTCTAATGCTCTTTCTTCATCTAATTTCAAGAAGGCTTCAATTTCTTTATCTACCTTTTTAATGTTATCAAATGTTGACTTAGTTAATTCTTCAACACTATATTTCTTATTTACTAAATCATCGTGAATACTTGCTAAATCATTCTTAAAGTAATCCATTACTATTCCTCACTTTCGTCAATAATTGCTGGAACTTTAATATATCCATCTTGGCTTTGAGGAACATTTTTCATTAATAAATCACGATCTGTTCCTTTTACTGCAACGTCTTCACGTAAAGTATTTATTGCATCTGTTACGTGTGTTGTTACAGGAACATCTGTTGTATCTACTTCACTAAGTTGTTGAACCATGTTAATAATTTCATCCATTTGTCCAGTAAACTTAGCTAATTCTTCATCTTTAAAAGCAAGCTTTGCTAGCCCTGCAACGTGCTTTACTTCTTCAGATCCAATTGCCATTGTTCATCCCTCTTTCATCACTTATCTATTACTTTAATAATTTTATTACTACTTATAGTTTGTTAATAAGTTTCCTAATTGATATTCTAGCATAATCATTTAAAAATATAAAAGAGACTACTGCAAAAAATAGTCTCACTTTATATATTATTTAGTAACTTCCAAATACATGGGTATAATATCCGCCATTGCCACCTGTTGTTGAAACAAAACTTTGTGTTTCGCCGTCACTACCATTAATCTTGATATCTACTGGGATACCACTTGGTAAGTATGACTTGGCAGCTTGTGCTACATACTGAGTAAAGCTAGTTATCTCGGTTTCACTATAAAATTGAGTTGTAATTGTTATGTGTAAACCTTGCAAAGTCTTATCTTTATATTGACCTTGTCCCGTTACATTAGAAATATTAGGGAAGAAATTCTTAACTTCTTTTTGGAAATTATCAAATGATGTTGAATCATTGTCATTAGGAAGTTTGTTATCTTCAGTCGCTGGAAGAACGTAACTCTTAATGTTTGTTTCTGTCCAACTTCCGATATCTGTCCCACTCTTACTTATAGTATAGGAGTAGAAATAACCACCTACTAAACTATCATTAGGAGCTTGAGCAAACATCGCAATCACAATTGGTACATTGTTTCCGACTTTTTGACGAACTCGTGCAAGAACTTTCTTAGCAGCTATCTTACCTTCTTCAATTCTCTTTTCTTTAGAAATTGTTGTTGAATAAGTAGCACCATATTGTTCTTTTTGGTAGTAATCCTTTTGATTCATACCAATCCCAATTGTCATACCGGCTAATTCCAATTTACCATTATTTTGCTTCATGTAATCTTGTTCTTCTATTTGTTGAACATAAATTGGGTTTCGCTTATTTGCTTCTTTCTTACCATTGTCGCTAGGATTCAAACCTTCTGGATTAGAACTAGATTTTCTCCCTAACCAATCTTGAATAGTAGCCTTATTTAAATATTGTCCTTCTTGGAAAATGTAACTCTTAGTAGAGAAATGATCCTTAGAAATTGTTGTTAGACCTGCTTCAAAACTCTTCAAATTCAATAGATTATCTGAATTTTGAGAAATCCCTACCCCTCTAGACTTACTTGTCTTATATTCTCCATCTTCAATAATTCCTTGATAATCACTACTATTGTTTTCACCAGTTGTCTGATAACCACTTTTAGATGACTCTGTAGTTGCTGTTGTAGTATTAGAATTACCACCAAGTTTTCCACAAGAAGCCATTAAAGCAGCTGATAGACATAAACTGATAATTATACCAAACTTTTTCAAGATTCTTCCTCCATCTGCTGAATAAATTCTGCTTCATTCATTACTCTAACATTTAATTCTTGAGCTTTTGTCAATTTGCTACCAGCATCATGACCTGCAATAAGTAAATCAGTTTTCTTAGACACACTTCCTGTAACTTTTGCACCATGTGCTTCAAGCCATGATTTAGCTTCGGATCTCTTCAAAGTATCCAAAGTGCCAGTTAGAACAACACGTAAACCATTGAAACTACTATCGGTGCTGCTTTCAAGCTGTTCTTCACGAGTTTGTCCTAAGAATTCCAAGTTTACTCCAGCTTGTCGCAATTCATCTAATAATTCCATCACGTGTTCATCTGCAAAATACATTTCAACACTATCACCTATAATTTTTCCTAATGAATCAATCGTTGAAATTTCATCACTTTTTGCTTTAGCTAAGTTATCCATTGACTTATAATTTTCAGCTAATATTCTAGCTACTTTAGCACCAACATGGCGGATTCCTAGTCCAAAAATTAAACGTTCAATAGAATTATTACGACTATTATCGATTGCTGTCAATAGGTTATTCGCAGATTTTTCCTTAAACTTATCTAAAGTTATCAACTGTTCAAAAGTTAAGCTATAAATTCCGGCAACATCTTTAATCATTTCACGGTTGTAAAGCTGTTCAATTATTCTAGGTCCTAATCCTCTAATATCCATCGCATTTCTTGAAGCAAAATGTGTTAAGCTTTCTTTTACCAAAGCTGGACATTGTGGATTGATACATCTTAGAGCTACCTCATCATCTAAATGGACTAACTTAGCACCACATTCTGGACATTCTGTTGGAATTTGATACTCTACTGAATCTTCTGTTCTTTTAGCTAAAACTACTTCAGAAATTTCAGGAATAATATCTCCAGCTTTATGAAGTTTCACCGTATCGCCTATACGAATATCTTTTTCCCTTAAATAATCAGGGTTATGTAGCGAAGCTCTTGCCACAGTTGTTCCTGCTAACGTTACTGGTTCCATAACAGCAGTTGGGGTTACCACTCCAGTTCTTCCGACTGTCCACTCAATATCTAAAACTTTTGTTTCTTGTTCATCTGGTGGAAACTTATAAGCTATTGCCCATCTAGGAACTTTAACTGTGTTTCCAACTTGAGACTGAACTGCAAAGGATTCTGCTTTTAGAACTATTCCATCAATATCGTATGGAAGGTTGGCTCTTTGATCAGTAGTCTCATCAATATAAGCAAATATTTCTTCCTTTGTTTTAACTTGTTTAGATTCATTATTAACTTTGAAACCCCAGCTCTCTAATTTGTTTAAGGCTTCAGTTTGAGTTTTTATCCCCAACTTTTCGGGTTCCATTAAATAATAAATAAAAGTACTCAAGTTTCGACTAGCTGTTATTTTTGTATCTAATTGACGCAAAGATCCTGCTGCTGCATTACGTGGGTTAGCAAAAACAGCTTGTCCTTCTGCTTCACGTTTAGTATTCAATTCCACAAAAGATTTCTTAGGCATGTAACATTCTCCACGAACTTCAATTGACACAGGTTCATTTAATTCCATAGGGATTGCCTTGATAGTTTTGAGATTTTCAGTAATATCTTCACCGATTACCCCATTACCACGAGTTGACCCCTTGATAAACTTACCATTCTCATAAGTTAAGGAAATAGCCAAACCATCAATCTTTAACTCACAACTATAATCCAACTTCTGCTCTACACTATTTTCTAAACGCTCTAAAAATTCTATTAATTCCTCTTTAGAAAATACATCGCCTAATGACAACATTGGAATATCATGATTTACTTTAGTAAAGCCACTTAGAACTTTACCACCTACTCTTTGACTAGGAGAGTCTGCAGTTACTAAATCAGGATTAGCCTGTTCGAGCTCTAATAAACGTTGATAATGTTTGTCATACACGCTATCTTCAACAGATGGAGTATCCAACACATAATATTCATTACTCCAGCGATTTAACTTATCACGAAGCTCTTTTAATTCCATCTCTATATCTTTTTGTGACATATGGGCACACCACCTTCCTTATATCTTTGTAATTGGTGCGAATGCTGCTAATAATCGTTTAATACCTTTGCCTTCAAAAGCAATATCTAGTTCTGTATCTTCGCCATCGCCTGAGACCTTGACAATAGTTCCTGTTCCCCAAGCTTTATGAGAAATCTTATCTCCTATATTCCAGCTTTGTTTGTCAGCACCAGTTTCTTTAGGGCGTTCAACAGTTCCTGCTGGCATACGATATTTAGGCTTCTTACTAAATGGCACTTCTCTAGATCTAGTTCTCTTGGATGTTAATGTTGTACTTGCTACCGTTTGATTATCTGATTGGATTAATTCTTCATCAATTTCTTCAATAAAACGAGAAGCGGGATTATTTTGACTCTTACCATACAACATACGAGAAATCGAGTTAGTTAAATAAAGTTCTTCTTCAGCACGAGTTATCCCTACATAGGCCAATCTACGTTCTTCTTCGAGTTCATTTTCGTCCATAACTGCTCTAGAAAGTGGGAAAATACCTTCTTCTAATCCCATCAAAAATACAACTGGGAATTCTAGCCCTTTTGCTGCATGTAATGTCATTAATGTGACTTCATCTGGTTCTTCTTCTACACTATCTTGATCTGAAACTAAAGCTAAATCAGCTAAGAAATCAACAAATGGATCACTTTCTTCATCTTCAGGTTCCCAGTCTTGATCAAATTGCTTAGTAACCGTTAAAAATTCTTCCAAGTTTTCTAAACGATTACGGTTTTCTAAAGTATCTTCTCTTTGTAAGTTAGCTTTATAACCCGTTACATCTAGAATTCTTTCTGTAACTTCAGTAACATTATGTGCCTTTTGATATTCATGTAACTGTTCTATCATCTCAGCAAACTTTTCTAATTCATTACTTGCCTTGGCAGATACCCCTGCTAAAGCAGCACTCTTGGAAGCTTCTAACATTGACATACCATGAATTTGAGAGAATGTTCTTAATTTTCCAACAGTTACTGAGCCGATACTACGTTTTGGTTCATTTACTATTCTTTCAAAACTCATAGAATCAGCTGGATTAGTTACTAAACGTAAATAAGCTAAAGTGTCCATTATTTCCTTGCGATCATAGAATTTATGCGCTCCAACTAATTTATATGGTATATTGGTTTTCACGAAAGTTTCTTCGATTATACGTGACTGTGCATTAGTACGATATAAAATAGCAAAATCTCCATAATGACGTCCATTATTTCTAATTTGTTCTTGAATTTTTTTAACTACATAATAAGCTTCTTCATTAGCGTTATTTGCACGATAATAATGGATCTTGTCACCTTGCTTATTATCTGTCCATAAAGTCTTATCTTTACGATTTACGTTATTCTCAATCACATTATTAGCAGCTGCTAAAATATTTTTTGTAGAACGATAATTTTGTTCCAATTTAATTACTGTTGCATCTGGATAATCTTCTTCAAAGTTCATGATATTTTCCATGTTTGCACCACGCCAACCATAAATACTTTGATCTGCATCACCTACAACACATAAATTGCGATATTTACGAGCTAACTTATTAACTAATTCATATTGAGCTTCGTTAGTATCTTGATATTCATCAACATGAATATAGTGGAATTTACGTTGATAAAATTCCAATGTTTCTGGTGATTCGTTGAATAATCTAATAGTTTGCATGATTAAATCATCAAAATCCATTGCTTGGTTATTTGCAAGCTGATTTTGATATTCAAAATATGCTTTACTTACAATTTCTTCAAATGGTCCATTAGCTTGTTGAGCATAATCTTTAGGATCTAATAGGTCATTTTTGGCATTTGAAATTACACTTAAGATTGCACGTGGATCATATTTTTTAGTATCAATATTTAAATCATTAAGAACCTGTTTAATTAAAGTTCTTTGCTCACTTGTACTTGCAATTGTAAATGATCTATTAAAGCCTATTTTTTCTGCGTCTCTCCGTAAAATTCGTACACATAAAGCATGGAATGTAGATACCCATATATCTTCTGCACCTTCACCCATTAAATTATTTACACGTTCTCTCATTTCACGAGCTGCTTTGTTTGTAAAGGTGATAGCTAGTATGTTCCAAGGATTTACGCCTTTTTCTTCAATCAAGTATGCTACACGGTGAGTTAACACACGAGTCTTCCCACTACCAGCTCCTGCCATTATTAATAATGGTCCTTCTGTACATAAAACTGCTTCTGATTGTTTATCATTCATTCCTGACAAAAACATATTGTCGGTCACAGTACTCATCCTTTCAGAAAAATGTCAATTCTTATTATAACTAAAATCCAATTATTAATCATTAAAAAGAGCGATAACTTTATAATTATTTATCGCTCCATTAACTATTATTCTTTTGATAAATCGTCCCAAATACCAGTCGATTCTATTTGTTGTTTTATTTCCATTTCACTTTCAGCTAATACTATAATATAGCCTTCTGGTTGTGGTCTCATTGATTCTGGGTATCTAAAGAATGTATAATACCAATTATTTTTTAGTACCCATTGTGTACGAATATCATCAATATTTTCTTCTTCAATCATTACCATACCTGCAGGTTGAACTAATTTAATATTAACTAATGGCATTTTCACTAAAGTTCTAAGATGTTGCTCAAACATCGAAACATTAGTTGCTTTATCAAAGACATAGCCAGAATTATGTAAAGCTGGCACAATTCTTTTTACATATAAAGAACCACTCTCAGTTAGATAGAAAGCTACCTCTAAAGCACCTACATATTTTAAGCCACTGACAATTTCACCAGCTAAACGTTTTACTTCCTCCTCTACATCAGGTTGGATATTAGCTGGTACAATTGCCTCATTAAGACGATTTTCTTTATATCTAGTTTCAATTACAGGAAAATATGCTAAATTCCCATCATAATCACGTGTCATTATAACTGATAGTTCTTTATTATAAGGTATCCACGATTCTAAGATATAAGTCCCCATATCAATAATGTCTGCACATTTGGCAATATCTGTTTGTTTACGAATTATTTGTTGACGTTTAGGACCAAATCCTTTTTGAATAGGTTTTAATACACAAGGATATCCAATTGAACTAACAGCTTGGTAAACGTCCTCTAAGCTAACAATTGTTGCATAAGGGGCAATATTTATATTCATTTGTTCAAAGAAAGCACGTTCCAACAATCTATCTTGTACAATTTCTAAAGTTTCAGAACCTTGCGGAACTTTAGTGAATTTTTGTAGATATGCAATAACTTCAGAAGATATATGTTCTGATTCATACATTACTAAATCACAACGCTCAGCAAAATCTTGTAACTTAGCCTTATCGCTAAAATCACCCACAATCTTAACATCCGCATCAGCTAAAGTAGGACTTCCTTCGTTAGTAGCGTAAACAATTACTTTAAATCCTAGCCTTTTAGCTGTTTGAGCCAATCTAATTCCATTAGAACTGTCACCAATAATCCCCAGAGTATCACCTGGAAAAAGCACTTCATTTCCCATAAAAATTCCCTACTTTCGAACTAAATTTATCTTTTTTTATCTCAATTTTTATGTACATATTCATCTTATCATAACTTGAGGAAATAAGTATTTATTTTTGTTTATTTCTAAATATATTAGATTAATTAGTATCTAAAATAATACTTATTACAAATAATTCTAATCCCTTTGTTTCTAAAGTAAAGTAGCTTATATCTTTAATCTGTAAAATAAAAATCAAATGCCAATATTTAGAAGATTTTTTTGAAATAAAAAAACGTTATTCAACAAACTAATGTTAAATAACGTTAATTATCATAAATATCAGCAACTTGTTATGCCGGCTGCAGGATTCGAACCTGTGACCCTCGGTTTACGATACCGATGCTCTACCAACTGAGCTAAGCCGGCATAAGTTTATTAGGATGACCCGTACGGGATTTGAACCCATGTTACCGCCGTGAAAGGGCGGTGTCTTA
>OGKB01001111.1_pt1 | contig 15353 bp, 10 predicted proteins | sample 1572351 | NCBI WGS metagenome assembly OGKB01 (sample SAMEA2582088, study PRJEB24529) | metagenome | biome: Human gut stool | place: China | collected 2011
GGAAGATCAGGAAATGGCAGAAAGCAAGGTACTGAAATTGACAGAATTCGTGACTGCCAATGAATTGGCCAGTATGATGAATGTATCTGTTAATCAGGTTATCGGAACTTGTATGAGTATAGGTATGATGGTTTCTATCAACCAGCGTCTGGATGCGGAAACAATCAACCTTGTTGCTGAAGAATTCGGATTTAAGACCGAATATGTCAGTGCGGAGGTAGCTCAGGCCATTGTTGAAGAGGAAGATGCTCCGGAAGATTTGGAACACCGTGCTCCGATTGTTACAGTAATGGGTCACGTAGACCACGGTAAAACTTCATTGCTTGACTATATCCGTAAGGCAAATGTAATTGCGGGTGAAGCCGGAGGTATCACACAGCATATCGGTGCATATCACGTTACATTGGAGGACGGACGTAAGATTACATTCCTTGATACTCCGGGTCACGAAGCGTTTACTGCAATGCGTGCCCGTGGTGCGAAGGTAACGGATATCGCGATTATTATCGTAGCTGCCGATGATGATGTAATGCCTCAAACTAAGGAAGCTATCAATCACGCTGCGGCTGCGGGTGTTCCTATAGTATTTGCTATTAATAAGATTGATAAACCCCATGCTAATCCGGAGAAAATTAAAGAGACACTGGCTCAGATGAATTATCTCGTAGAAGAGTGGGGAGGTAAATACCAGTCGCAGGATATTTCGGCCAAGAAAGGTCTTGGAGTACCCGAACTGATGGAGAAAGTCCTTCTGGAGGCAGAAATGCTCGATTTGAAGGCAAATCCGAACCGCAATGCTACGGGTTCAATTATTGAATCAACTCTGGACAAGGGACGTGGATATGTTGCTACTGTATTGGTTTCCAATGGTACGCTGAAGGTAGGTGATATTGTGCTTGCCGGAACAAGTTACGGCCGTGTAAAGGCTATGTTCAATGAACGTAATCAACGCGTAACACAAGCTGGACCTTCGGAACCGGTATTGATTCTCGGTTTAAATGGGGCTCCTGCCGCAGGTGATACATTCCATGTGATTGAGACTGATCAAGAGGCCCGTGAAATTGCCAATAAGCGTGAACAATTGCAGCGTGAACAGGGATTGCGTACTCAGAAGCTGTTGACTCTCGATGAAGTGGGACGTCGTATTGCTTTGGGTAACTTCCAGGAACTGAACGTAATTGTGAAAGGTGATGTGGACGGCTCTATCGAAGCATTGAGTGATTCGTTGATCAAGTTGTCTACCGAACAGATTCAGGTTAATGTGATCCACAAGGCTGTAGGTCAGATTTCAGAATCGGATGTGACATTGGCAGCTGCTTCAGATGCTATTATCATTGGATTCCAGGTGCGTCCGTCAGCTTCAGCGCGCAAGTTTGCCGAGCAGGAAGGAGTAGATATACGTTTGTATTCTGTAATTTACGCTGCTATCGAAGAGGTGAAGGCTGCTATGGAAGGTATGCTTGCTCCGGAAGTGAAAGAGGTGGTGACTGCTACTATCGAAGTGCGTGAGGTATTCCACATTACTAAGGTGGGTACTGTGGCCGGTGCCGTTGTGAAAGAAGGCAAGGTGAAACGTTCGGATAAGGCTCGTCTGATCCGTGATGGTATCGTAATCTTCTCAGGTTCTATTAATGCCTTGAAGCGCTTTAAAGATGATGTGAAGGAAGTAGGTACAAACTTTGAATGTGGTATCAGCCTTGTCAACTACAACGATTTGAAGGTAGGGGATATGATTGAAACTTACGAAGAAGTAGAAGTGAAGCAAACTTTATAATTCTCACGAAACTGAAAATATACGGAGGCACAGAGTGATTACAACTCCGTGTCTCCGTTTTCGTTTTACATAGAATGACTACCATAGATATTATCATACTGATTGCCCTTGGAGCCGGTGTTATTATCGGATTTATGAAAGGCTTTATCCGGCAGCTTGCCTCCATACTTGGATTGATTGTGGGGTTGCTGGCAGCCAAAGCTTTGTATACTTCACTGGCTGTAAAGCTATGTCCTACAGTGACAGATTCCATGACTGTGGCACAGATATTGGCATTTGTCATTATTTGGATAGCTGTACCATTAATCTTTACGTTAGTGGCTTCAGTGTTGACAAAGGCGATGGAGGCAGTTTCGCTTGGCTGGCTGAATCGTTTGCTTGGAGCCGGACTTGGAGCCTTGAAATATCTTTTACTGGTGAGTCTGGTTGTCTGTGTCATTCAATTCATAGATACAGATAGCCAGTTGATTAGTCAAACAAAGAAGGAGGAATCCTTGTTATATTATCCTATGGAAAGGTTTGCGGGAATGTTCTTTCCCGCAGCAAAAGAGGTTACACAACAATATATACTCAAATAAAAATGATGCAACAAGAAGAACCCAATAAATATGTAAAAGAACTCACGCAGGAGAAGTACAAATATGGCTTCACTACGGAGGTACATACAGATATCATAGAGAAGGGACTCAATGAAGACGTAGTGCGGCTTATCTCGTCTAAAAAGAACGAGCCGGACTGGTTGTTGGAATTCCGTCTGAAAGCCTATCGTCATTGGCTGACACTGGAGATGCCTACCTGGGCACACTTGCGTATACCTGAGATTGACTATCAGGCCATTTCGTATTATGCCGACCCTACAAAGAAGAAAGAAGGTCCGAAGAGTATGGATGAAGTTGATCCGGAACTAATAAAGACATTCAATAAACTGGGTATTCCTTTGGAAGAGCAAATGGCACTGAGCGGTATGGCTGTGGATGCAGTGATGGATTCAGTATCTGTGAAAACGACCTTTAAGGAAACACTGATGGAGAAAGGTATTATCTTTTGTTCGTTCAGTGAAGCAGTGCGTGAACATCCCGACCTGGTGAAGAAGTATCTTGGATCTGTAGTAGGTTATCGGGATAACTTTTTTGCTGCATTAAATTCCGCGGTATTTTCAGACGGTTCTTTCGTTTATATTCCTAAAGGGGTACGTTGTCCGATGGAACTTTCCACATACTTCCGTATCAACGCAGCCAATACCGGGCAGTTCGAACGTACATTAATCGTAGCAGATGACGATAGCTATGTTTCCTATCTGGAAGGTTGTACCGCCCCAATGCGGGACGAGAATCAATTACATGCCGCTATTGTCGAGATTGTGGTACACGATCGTGCAGAAGTAAAATACAGTACCGTTCAGAATTGGTATCCGGGTGATGCCGAAGGTAAAGGTGGAGTATACAATTTTGTGACGAAACGTGGTAATTGTAAAGGAGTAGATAGCAAACTCTCGTGGACTCAGGTTGAGACGGGATCAGCCATTACCTGGAAATACCCTTCTTGTATTCTCTCAGGTGATAATTCTACCGCTGAATTTTATTCGGTAGCAGTGACAAACAATTACCAACAGGCAGATACAGGAACTAAAATGATTCATTTAGGTAAGAATACCCGTAGTACGATTGTCAGTAAAGGTATATCTGCCGGAAAAAGTGAGAACTCTTACCGTGGGCTGGTTCGTGTAGCCGAAAAGGCGGATAATGCCCGTAATTATAGCCAGTGTGATTCATTGTTGCTGGGTGATAAGTGTGGTGCACATACTTTCCCCTACATGGATATCCATAACGAAACAGCAGTTGTTGAACATGAAGCAACTACCAGTAAGATTAGTGAAGATCAGATATTCTATTGTAATCAGCGTGGCATCTCCACTGAAGATGCCATTGGGCTGATTGTAAACGGCTATGCAAAGGAGGTACTTAATAAACTTCCGATGGAATTTGCTGTAGAAGCTCAGAAGTTGCTTACGATCTCTCTTGAAGGTAGTGTAGGATAATGGGGTGCAAACGAATTGGTTGGTTATTGATATTCCTGCTTTATGTAGGTATAGCGTTTGCACAGAATCTGGATGATCAGGAGAGAAGATGGGCAATCAGTGGCTCTTGGGGAGGAGACTGGCCGATAGTAACAAAGAACACACTTTCGGGAAAAGCTGTTTCTACAGGCCATATACATACTTTATTGCTGGAGTATTATATTCCTTATACCCGTTTCTCTTTGAAGGGCGGTTATACAGGTGAAGAGATAAAACTGAATCCCGGTATTTCTGCCTCACTGAGCAATCTGGAAGTGGGAGGGCGATACTATTTCCTGCCACAACGTTTTGTGATTCAGCCTTACGGGGGACTCTCCACAGCATGGAATCTGTCTCCACGTCGACAATACGGCATAACCAGTGGCAGTTACTACGATCCTTCAAGGCAGGAATTTCGTAAAGACTACGATTGCCGATATCAGGTAAAAGAACCGCTATTCACTATCTCTCCGGTGATAGGGGCCGATATATATTTTCTTTCGTGTCTTGCTTTCACCCTGGAGTATAATTTCCGGATGGGCATTGCCGGAAGAATGAATGGAGAAGTAGAGAAGACTAATTCCCGGGGGACCGGGATAGTGTGTAGTAGCGGGATGCGGCAGACATTAAGCGTAGGAGTGAAAGTGAATTTTCCTTTTACTATTACGCAGACAGACGGCAATTCCATACTGCAATTGTTGGACGAAGTTATTTTTGGAGAAGAATAGATAATGAAATAATTGATAAGATCATGTTAGAGATAAAAGACCTGCATGCCAGCATTAACGGCAAAGAGATATTGAAAGGCATCAACTTGACGGTGAATCCGGGCGAAGTACATGCCATTATGGGACCCAATGGTTCAGGTAAGAGTACGCTTTCTTCTGTTCTGGTAGGTAATCCTGCTTTTGAAGTGACGAAAGGGAGTATTACATTCTACGGTAAGAACCTTTTGGAATTAAGTCCTGAAGACCGTAGCCACGAAGGTATCTTCCTTAGTTTTCAGTATCCGGTAGAGATTCCGGGTGTGAGCATGGTTAACTTTATGCGTGCTGCTGTCAATGAACAGCGTAAATACAAAGGTTTGCCTGCTCTGACAGCCAGTGAGTTCCTGAAGCTGATGCGTGAAAAGCGTGCAGTAGTTGAGTTGGATAACAAATTGGCAAACCGCTCGGTAAATGAAGGCTTCTCGGGTGGAGAGAAAAAACGTAACGAGATTTTCCAGATGGCTATGCTCGAACCCCGTCTTAGCATTCTGGACGAGACGGACTCCGGACTCGATATCGATGCGCTTCGTATTGTAGCCGAAGGAGTAAACAAATTGAAGACACCCGATACCAGTTGTATTGTCATCACTCACTACCAGCGTTTGTTGGATTACATAAAGCCAGATATCGTACATGTGCTCTATAAGGGACGTATTGTGAAGACAGCAGGTCCGGAGCTCGCTCTTGAGCTGGAAGAAAAAGGATACGATTGGATTAAGAAGGAATTAGGAGAATGAGTGTGATTATGAATGTAGAACAGCAATACATAGATCTTTTTGCTCAGTGTGAAGCGATGATCTGTCGTCATAGTGCCGAGCCCATGAATGCTCCCCGGGCGGCAGCTTTTGCTGATTTCGAGCGTCAGGGATTTCCTACGCGGAAGCAGGAAAAGTACAAATACACGGATGTCAGTAAATTCTTCGAGCCGGATTACGGCTTGAACCTGAATCGTCTACCCATTCCGGTGAATCCTTATGAGGTGTTTAAATGCGATGTTCCGAATATGAGTACCTCATTGTTTTTTGTGGTGAACGATGCATTCTACAATCAGGCACTTCCTAAGTCCGGATTACCTGAGGGAGTTATTTTCGGCGGTCTGAGAGAAATGGCTGAGCAACATCCGGAACTTGTAAAAAAGTATTATGGTAAGTTGGCAGATACTTCGAAGGATGCAGTAACGGCCTTTAATACAGCTTTTACTCAAGACGGAGTACTGATGTATGTCCCGAAGAATGTGGTTGTTGATAAACCCATCCAGTTGGTTAATATACTTCGTGCAGATGTCAATTTCATGGTAAACCGACGTGTGCTGATTATCCTTGAAGAGGGAGCTCAGGCCCGTTTGCTGGTTTGTGATCATGCCATGGATAATGTGAACTTTCTGGCAACGCAAGTCATTGAAGTGTTTGCGGAAGAAAATTCTGTTTTCGATCTTTACGAACTGGAAGAGACCCATACCAGCACAGTGCGTTTCAGCAATCTGTATGTGAAGCAGGGAGCGAATAGCAATGTACTGCTCAATGGGATGACACTTCACAACGGGACAACCCGTAATACGACAGAGGTTACCCTTGCCGGTGAAGGTGCCGAGATTAATCTTTGTGGCATGGCCATTGCCGATAAGAACCAACATGTGGACAATAATACTTCTATAGATCATGCTGTGCCGAATTGTACCAGTAATGAGTTATTCAAGTATGTACTTGATGATCAGTCAGTGGGTGCCTTTGCCGGATTGGTACTTGTACGTCCGGATGCACAACATACCAGTTCTCAGCAGACAAACCGTAACCTCTGTGCCACTCGTGATGCCCGTATGTATACTCAGCCACAATTGGAGATATATGCCGACGATGTAAAATGCTCCCATGGAGCTACAGTAGGTCAATTGGACGAAAATGCTCTCTTCTACATGCGTGCTCGTGGTATTGCAGAGAAGGAAGCCCGTTTGCTGTTGATGTTTGCTTTTGTCAACGAGGTGATTGATACCATTCGTTTGGAGGCATTGAAAGATCGCCTGCATTTATTGGTTGAAAAACGTTTCCGTGGTGAACTGAATAAGTGCCAGGGGTGTTCTATTTGCAAATAATCAGTGATAAAATGAATATTCAGAAGATACGTGAAGACTTTCCCATACTCGGCCGTACGGTATATGGCAAGCCTTTGGTTTATTTAGATAACGGAGCGACTACTCAGAAGCCGCGCTTGGTGATTGACTCGATTGTAGATGAATATTACTCGGTCAATGCGAATGTACACCGTGGGGTTCATTTCCTGTCTCAACAGGCAACAGAACTGCATGAGGCCTCACGTGAGACTGTGCGTCAGTTCATTAATGCACGTAGTACTCGTGAAGTCATTTTCACTCGCGGCACTACAGAGAGCATTAATTTAATTGTTTCCAGTTTTGGTGAAGAGTTCATGCAAGAGGGGGATGAAGTGATTATTTCAGTGATGGAACACCACAGTAACATCGTACCTTGGCAGTTGCTGGCAGCCCGTAAAGGGATTGCGATTAAAGTCATTCCGATGAATGATAAAGGTGAGCTGTTACTTGATGAATATGAAAAGCTTTTTTCTGAGCGTACTAAGATCGTCAGTGTAACTCAAGTATCCAATGTATTGGGAACAATCAATCCGGTAAAAGAGATGATTGCCACAGCACATGCCCATGGAGTACCTGTCATGATAGACGGTGCCCAGTCCATTCCTCATATGAAGGTGGATGTACAGGAACTGGATGCTGATTTTTTTGTTTTTTCGGGTCATAAGGTATATGGACCGACCGGAATCGGTGTCCTGTATGGAAAGGAAGATTGGCTTGAGCGTCTTCCGCCTTATCAGGGTGGGGGAGAGATGATTCAGTCCGTTTCTTTTGAGAAAACCGTTTTTGGTGAATTGCCTTTTAAGTTTGAGGCTGGAACTCCCGATTATATTGCTACTACCGGACTTGCCAAGGCTTTGGATTATGTCACAGGCATTGGTTTAGATCATATAGCTGACCACGAACATGAGCTTACCATCTATGCTATGCAGCGATTGAAAGAGATCCCGGGTATGCGTATCTTTGGTGAGGCAGCACATAAAAGTAGCGTAGTTTCTTTCTTGGTAGGTGACATACATCATCTGGATATGGGGACTCTGCTCGATCGGCTGGGTATTGCCGTTCGTACCGGTCATCATTGTGCAGAACCATTAATGCACCGTTTGGGTATTGAAGGTACAGTTCGTGCATCTTTTGCTATGTACAATACAAAAGAAGAAATTGATGAACTTGTAGCCGGCATCGAGCGGGTTAGTAAGATGTTCTAAGCCAGTGTGTGTATTCTGACAAATATTAAAGTGTCGTGAAAGTAATGGGTTTTCACGACACTTTTTTTATAATATCCGAGTGTTGAAATTATATTGATAAAAGGCGAGTCTTCGAGTATATCATTAGATGTTAAGTGGATAAAGTTTCATTTCCGAATGTAGCTTTTGAGAATATACAAATAATAAATAGCCGGTTCCTTGTAACTTTTCGCCTCTTTTTGCGTCTAATAATAATATAAACCTTATAAATAGAAAAGAATATGTTATTAGCAACCACTCCGATAATCGAAGGAAAACGAATAACCACTTATTATGGTATTGTGTCAGGAGAAACCATTATAGGTGCCAATGTTTTCCGTGACTTTTTTGCCAGTATTCGTGATATAGTAGGCGGACGTTCCGGTTCGTATGAGGAAGTGCTTCGTGAGGCAAAGGATACTGCTCTGAAAGAAATGTCTGAGCAGGCTCGCCAAATGGGTGCTAACGCTGTAATTGGCGTTGATTTGGATTATGAAACCGTTGGAGGAAGTGGCAGTATGCTGATGGTGACTGCAAGTGGAACAGCCGTATTTTTGGAATAAAAATAATTATCTGATTGTGATAATGGCGAGCTTAGAGTAAAAGCTCGCCATTATTTTTATTGCATTATCTAAAACTTTTTTTTCCTATCAAAGGATAAGATTAAGGAAAGGCTTCCTTATGAAAAAATATAAATAATATGGGATTTCTTTTATTTCAAATAAACTTGCTTTATTTCATCAGCATAATTGTGATAAATTGTTTTAGCTATCTCTATTTCTTTCTTGACAGGTATTGCAGAAAACCCTTCCTTATTTTCTATCCAACTGGTTTCCATCGCAAAGAAGTCAATTTCTTTTGGATTTTTTTCTTCTAACTTAGCGCGAAGATAATCGAAGTATCTTTTCCAACGCGGAGCGTATAAAGTGCTCAATATTCCGTTCCATTCTTTATGAGCATAGTCATGTAGACTTGAGTTTACAGACGTCCAAGTTGTTATCTGGCGCTTTGCATTATTTATAAACATCCTTTTTTCCGTCGGATTCGAACCACATGCCTCAGCTTGTCTTATATATTCTCCCAGTAGGAATTCTTTTCGTGTACTTAACAACAAGTCTTGATCAAGAATCATCTGGAGGAATTTTGAAGTATATAAATCAAATTTTTCTATATTCTTCTCTTTGTAAGCGTCTGATATGCATTTGTGGATATACTTACCGTAATCAGCTAACATTTGACGGGTTATATCTACTACGTCATATCGATATGTATCGATGTTTTCTAACTCTTTCTCTGCTTTTAATAGATGTCCGAGTGCTTGGAGGACATTTATAGGTTGATAATAAAGATGGGCTGTTCCCCAAGATGATACATAATCTATTTTTAATGATGGGCGAGCACAGAAATAAGATTCTTGGGGACCATCTGCAGCCCAGGGACAGTTATATACAGATGTGGACAATTGGAGCATAGCTGCTTCAGCATTGCTGTTTTCGTAACCATAGCGATATGTTGTATAATTAGTTATCCAGCTTTTTATATCTATGCTGTCTGTTCTCCAGGCCATATCATATACTATATCATAATTGATGGGATTTGTCCCTATGCCCTCTGGAGTGGTGCCTACTCCACATACATATTTACCTTTGGGATGATGCTCTGCTTTTATAACACCTGTAGCATAGCTCTGAAGCTTTCCGTACATTCCTATGCGTCCGCCAAAATTGGGTAAAGCACACCATATCCAGTTATGATCCAAGAAACCATCTTCTCTATGGAATGATGATGAAGGTTCACCACCCCACTGAGGGCGGGCACATGCCATTAAGTCGAGTACCAATGCTTCTCCATGTTTAAGTCCCTTCAATAATGCGACCGAAGGATTTCCACTCCAGCCTTGGAGTACCCATATGGCATTTGGATTGTTTGCTTTCATTACCTTATATATATTGGAAGCAGCCTGTTATATTTATCCCCTTTGAATTGCCTCCTTCATGAAAAGGATCTCCACCATAGTAGCGGGTTTCTCCAAATAATTTCTTTTGTTCTTCATAGAATATCCGTGCAACTTTAGCAAATAGGGGATCCGAAGGGACTAAGAATGCAGGACGTTGGTACGTAATCCATTTACCTGCATCTCGTATATCCGCATTAGGAAATTTTGTGATCATACTGTTAGGAACCATACCATAGAAGCCTTGTAGTACAGGCTCCATACCATATTCTCTCATACGATCTAACATCTTTTTTTGAAGTTTGGTTTGCCGATCAATGAATTGCTGTGAAACGGGACCGCCAAACTGTTCAAGGTTTCCCATTAACCACCATGCTTCGTAACCAGCTCCTGGTAAGAAATCGATTATTTCTTTCTCTGAGTATCCTAAACGTCTGAGTGTGTTTTGCCAAACTGCGTACTGTCCTATAACTGCTACTAATGGCATATTAATGCCTTGCATTGCCATGCGATCTATTTCATCTTCCCATTGTGTCCAATCCCAAAAGGCCATAGAGTAACTATAAGTACAATAATTCATATAATATCTCAATGGCAACGTAGCATTTACATGTATTTTTTCTTTTATTACTGGCAAAGAAGATGCATGTGACAGATTATGTCCAGTCCAACTTGTAGTGTTGTGTAGGTAATAACGCATATAATGGTTTAGTCCACGAGCCATAGAAACGCCGTTATTTCCTCGAATAATCAACTTTTTACCTTTGGTTTCTAACTCAAAGAAGTCTGTCTCGTTTATAACTTCTTCAAAGACGATATTTTTTGCTTGGTTAGGTACCATTTTATTGGCAAGACGCCTTAAGTTACTTTCTTCTGCGTGGATAATAGTAGTGCAGAAACAGAAAACCAACAGTATAAAATATGTTGTATTTTTACTTTTTATGTATGATATCATAAACTATTTTGCTTTTAAAATTAAAAAAAGAGGGTGAATCAATTTATTAAACTCATTCACCCTCTATCATATAACTATTCTATCAAAAACCGAATTTTGATTTAAATTACCATCCCGGATTCTGGATCAGATTTGGATTGATGTCAATGTAATCCTGCTTGATAGGATATAGATATTGCTTTTGAGTGAAGATTAATGGACGTTCAGGTAAAACTCTTGCCTGATAGAACTCCTCTGCTGTTGCGCCAGCTGAGGTCAATCCTCTCATTCCATTAGCGTCTTTCTCAAAGAAGCTTTCAGCCTCTTTCCAACGTTTCAGGTCATATAACCAATGTCCTTCGAAGATCAATTCATTCATTCTTTCACGACGTATAATTTTTATTAATGCATTGCCTGTCGGATTACCAAAAGCTTCTGTAAGTGTTGGCAAACCTGCTTTTTCTCGAATGGCATTAAAGTAATGAGTTGCATCAGCATCCAGTGTTCCACTATATTCAGCACATGCTTCTACATAGTTTAGATATAATTCTCCTAAACGGATAATTGGGAAGGGATATGCGTTAACAGTGAATGTACCTGAACTTAATGCTTGGTTAGAAGGGCTAACTCCTTTCTTTAAAGCATATCCGCCATAAAGATGATCAGCATTTAAGTCTGCAGCTGCTACACCATTTTGTTCTTTAAAACGAAGCTTTAAAGTTACAGTATCACCATTTATTTCGTATGGGCCACGGTCATATCCTACGAAAGCATAAAAACGAGGTTCACGTTTGCGGTGTAAATAAATAGTGGAGTCATTAGGCATAATTTTCATTCGGTCTTCCCATTTATAGGCCGGGTCTTCATCACAAGGAATTCCATTTTCGGAATAGAAAAACTCCACAGCCTCCAGTGTCGGACCGATACCGCCGATAGGGGCTTGACCACGAGGACAAAATCCTTTAGGAATAACCAATACTTATAGAAAGTTTTTATCACTGCCAGTCTCTTTTTTGCCACTGTATCCCCAAATAAGTTCTTTATTCCATGGATCTACCATTGTATAGCGTTGATTGGCTACTGCCTGATCGAATTTGCTAAGTGGTTTACTGCTTACGTACCGGTATAGTTCATTTCCGGCTTGTTCGGCCAGTGTGATTGCTTTCTTAGTTTCATCCATTGCTGTCTTCCATTTATTTTTGTCATATACTTGGTTGATGAATGGAGTTCCATTTTTATCTCTAAAATCCGAGTAAAACTCATTATTACCATTGTATAGTGGGCTGGCTGCAAATAGATACATTCTTGCTTTTAATGCTTGGGCAACAACTTTAGTTGCACGTCCAAGATCACTGTTTGGTACAGTTAAAGGCAAATCTGTAATTGCTTTATCAAACATCTCTCCAATCATTGTAACGCATTCGTCATATGGCTTACGGGGGCGGAAGAATGTTTCTCCTTCTCCGTCCAATGGAATATCTGAATCGACAATCACTATAGGACCATAGTTTTGTAACAATACGGAGTGGAAATAAGCTATTAGAAAGTTGGTTTCTGCAAGCCATACTTTCTTTTTGGCTTCGTATTCTGCTGCTGAAATCGTCATTGGCACTACTTTATCAATATTACCCTGAAATATATAGCATTGCTTGATACCTTGGTAGCATTGTTGCCAAATATCTAAAACCGGATTACTGGAACTATATTGCAATTGCTGCATCTGCAAAAAAGAGAACCACTGTAGTCCCCAGTGTTTGGAACAAACAGTCTCGTTTGACATTAGCCAACTGAAGTTAGTACGGCAGTTGTTATATTGAGGGATAAAAGAGTAACAAGAATAGATAAAGTTCTCAGCCGTTGTTTCATTTTTAAAAGCGTCTTCCAATGTGGCAGTATCGTCTGGCACTATATCCAAATAGTCACAGCTATGGAAGAGAACTGCAGAAAGGAGTGTAAGAATAAATATTAGCTTTTTCATATGAACTCATTTAAAATGTTAATTGTAAACCGATTGTTGCAACACGTAAGTTTGGATAAGTTAGTCCTTTACCTCCACCAAGTTCCGGATCCCAATGTTTGAATGGAGAGAAGGTAAGCAAGTTTTGCCCTGATATAAAGAGGCGTGCCACCTTATAGGTATAACCTATTTCTACATTTTTGAGGCGCAAGAAAGCGGCACTTCTCAACCAGTAAGTCGAATTCATAAAGTTATTATGTGAGTCGAGATTACTGATTAAACGGGGATATTCTGCATTTGGATTAGGATTCTCCTCAGTCCAATAATCTTTAGCTATAAAATCGAGTAAAGTTGTTTGGTCGGATGTAAACGGATGAATGTTCTGCATCATTAAACTTGTTTTAGCCACTCCTTGGAAGAAGACAGAGAAATCAAAGTTTTTATATTGCACAGAGCCTCCGAAGCCATATACAATTTGAGGGACAGTTGGATCACCTATTTCAGTCATATCATTACTGTCGATTTTTCCGTCTCCATTTAAATCTTTGTATTTAATGTCTCCTGGTTTCAGGTTAGGGGAGAAGGTTTGTTCCGGGCTGTTCTCAACATCTGCTTCATCTTTAAATAATCCTAATGCTATCAAGCCGGTATAGCGGTTCAGTGGTTTTCCGATTTCTGAGCGATAAGATTCGTTTTCTGGATAACTAGGTTCGTCTGCTTCAAGAAGTTCATTTTTTGCATATGTGAAACTACCCTTTAACGATACAATAAGATCCTTGGAGAAAGCTTTATTATACTCAATATTTAGATCGATACCTCCATTTTTAACTTTTCCTAAATTTGCATAGGGACGTAGGTCTCCTGTAATTCCTGATTCTGCCGGTACGATGTTTCTGCGCATGAAGATGTCTTTACGTGTTTCTGTAAACCAGTCAAAAGCGATATTAAGTGAATTGAATAAGCTCAAATCAAATCCTATATTGGCTTTTATGCCGGTTTCCCAGCGTGCACCTGCTGCACCATATCTTGTAATTATGGCACCAGTTCCCGTGTTTTGCCAGTCATTACCAAATGTATAGGATGCTCCGGACAGATTTACGTAGGTTAGATAAGGGAAGCGTGAATCAGTTGACGAGTTGCCTACTTTACCATAAGAACCTCTGATTTTCAGGTTGGAAACAACATTCCTCAATGGAGTGAAGAAGCTTTCGTTGGAGATATTGTAACCGACAGCTACTGAGGGGAAGAAGCCGAAACGTTTGCCTTCTCCAAAGTTTTCGCTACCATTATATCCAAAATTGGCTTCGATCATGTATTTATTATCATAGCCATAAGTTACGCGTCCTGCAATACCTTGATTGCGTACTGGTAAAGTTGCGTAAAAGTCAGCTGGCGCATTTTCATTGTAATCTCTCTGTAGATATACTAACATTGCTCCAACATCGTGTTTATCTCCGAAAGTTTGTGCATAGTCCAGTGAAAGTTGATAGTTAAGTAAACGGTCACCTCCATTGGATGTGGTCGTAGTAAGTGCTTTACTACCTTTTGTGATAGCCTCATAGGTGTAATTGTATTCTCCGTTGGTTCCTTGTTCATAGTCTTTGATTCCGTAAAAATAAGGGGTAAAAGAACGTACTACGTTGGTTGTAGCCCAGTTTTTGAAAGATACCAGACCCTTAGCTTTTAATCCTGGAACAATGAATTTGAGGTCTTGCTCAAGATCAAGACTCGCAATCATAGTAGATTCGTTCTTTTCGGAATATCCGCCGACCATTTCAGCGTATGGGTTACGATATTTGCCGGCAATTGGTCCACCATTACGGTTACCAAAGAGGATATAGTCTTCACCATTTTGTGCAGGAAGTACTGGAGCAAACATAACGGGTGGTGCTTCGAAAATGCCTTGATAGATCGCATCGGTTCCAGCGGCAGAACCTGAGTAATCCAGTACTTGAGCGTTCAGTCTCACGTTAGCCTTGGTGGTTGACGTTAAATTGACGCCCACATTTGCTTGTAAGGATAAACGTAGTTGATTGATATTGTTATCAAAGTTGTTCTTGGAGTCTTTCTTTAGCATACCGTTATCATTGTTTAGTGTACCGCTAAGGAAATAAGTGACACGTTTACCACCACCAGTAACATTTACATTGGCAGATTGAGTAGTGGTGAAATCCTTAAATAGATAATCCTCCCAATCTACATTAGGGTAAATATATGGATTTAATTGATTACGTGTTCCGTCAATAACCTCTTGAGAATAATAAGGTTGTGCATCTGGAGTGCGGTTTAGTACTGCATTGTTTCTCGCAATCATATAGTCTACGCCATCTGCTACTTTTACGGTTCTGGTAGGCTGTGTAAAAGAATTCTGTACGCGAATATTGATTCGTGCTTTCTCCATATCTTTACCGCTTCTGGTTGTAATCAACATGACACCATTGGCACCACGTGCGCCATATAGCGCTGTAGCTGTTGCATCTTTTAGAATTGAGAATCCTTCGATTACTTCTGGTGAAAGAGCATTCAAGTCACTAATAGATACTTCTACATTATCGATAAAAACGAGTGGAGATGTGTTACT
>OGKB01001117.1_pt1 | contig 15272 bp, 9 predicted proteins | sample 1572351 | NCBI WGS metagenome assembly OGKB01 (sample SAMEA2582088, study PRJEB24529) | metagenome | biome: Human gut stool | place: China | collected 2011
GGAAAAGAAAAGGGGATTGTCGTTGAGGGATCCGGGCAGGGAACCATCAGTGAATTGGAAGCAAATGTATTAGATGCGATTCAGGGAAAAGCAGGGGCGGATCAGATGCCGAATATGTTTGCAGCCTATGGGGATGCAGCGTATGAAGTCGATCAATTGGGATATGCAGTTGATCTGAAACCTTATTTTACAGAAGAGGAACTGAGCAAATATGTAGAGGGATATATTACAGAGGGAAATTTTTCGGGAGAAGACTCACTAAAGATTTTTCCGGTGGCGAAGTCGGTAGAATTACTAATGTTAAATAAGACGGATTGGGAGAAATTTTCCTCTTCAGTCGGTGTGACAACAGAAGAATTGAGTACGATAGAGGGCATTACAGAAACTGCAAAAAAATATTACGAGTGGACAGACAGTTTGACTGAGGAACAAAATGATGGGAAAGCGTTCTTTGGAAGGGATGCATTTGCAAATTATATGCTGGCAGGATATCGACAATTGTCAACTGATATGTTTAGTAAAGAGAATAATAAAATTGTACTTCATTTTGAGGAAGATGTGGTGAGAAAACTGTGGGACAATTATTATGTACCCTATATTAGCGGATACTTTGATTCATCCGGAAAATTCCGAAGTGACGATATAAAAGTGGGGAATATTCTTGCATGTGTCTCTTCGTCTTCCAGTGTTACATATTTTCCTGATCGGGTGATATTAAATGACGAAGAAAGCTACCCGATTGAGTTGAAAGTGCTGGAATGTCCCAAATTTCAAGGCGGAAAAGACTATCAGATACAGCAGGGAGCCGGAATGCTGGTGTTAAAAAGCAGTGAAAAGGAACAGCGGGCATGCGCCGAGTTCTTAAAGTGGTTCACAAGCGATGAACAGAATATCGCATTCTCGACGGCCAGCGGTTATTTGCCAGTCACAAAATCTGCGAATAATCTTGATAAAGTGACAGAAGTGACGAAAGTGGAGCAATCGGTAAAAAAAGTTCTGCGTACCAGCTTTGAAATGATTGGGGATAATCAGATGTACACATCGATTCCGTTTAAAAATGGAACAACTGCCAGAGTGTTTTTGGAAAAGGGAATGCGAGATCTGGCAAAACAGGACAGAGAGATTGTGTAACAGAATCTGGAAAGTGGGATGACGCTTCAGCAAGCAGTCAGCCAATTTGACAATGACGATTATTTCCACAAATGGTATGAAGATACAAAAACTCAGTTGGAATTGCTGGTGCAGCAGTAAAGGAGGAATTATGTTTCGAAAGTTTAGAAAAAACAAGTCTATTTTCTCCTATTTGCTGCTTGGGATGTGTATGCTTATTTTGGCTGAGACAGCAATTTTATCAGAAAGTCTCCGAGTGGGCGGAATCTATGAAAAACTAAATCAGAATGCAAAAGATATTGTGGATCAAAAAGTAATTAACCGAAGTGCCTCTCTGCAAAACGAAATGGTGAACAACTGGTCGAACCTGTCAAAACTAGCTGACAATATTAATAAGATTGCGGAAGAACTGGACAGAGAGGGAAGTATTGAATTTGAAACACTGGACGAAAGTTCGGACTCTGCGGAACCACTTATTCTAAAAGCAGTAGACCAGCTGATTTCGACGATGCGCTCACAGCGTGTGACGGGAGCCTATATCGTTCTAAATAACCATAATTTAGATGATGGGATTGAAGATAAACCGGGAGTATATTTAAGAGATTTTGATCCGATGTCTAAGAGCTCAAGTGAAAATGGCGATATATTAATCGAGCGTGCGCCGGCGGAAGTGGTGAAATCGCTAAATATTGCGACGGACTCTGCGTGGCGTCCTCGTTTTGAATTCCAAAAAGAAAATGTCACGTATTATGATTTTTTCTATACACCATATCAGCAGGCACTCAAAAGTAATGGAGAGTACAGTGCTGAGGAGATGGGATATTGGGGCGGAAAGTACAGACTGAATGGAACTAAATACGATGCGATTACATATTCTCTTCCGCTGATCAATGCCAAAGGAGTTGTCTATGGAGTTGTGGGAATCGATATCACATTAGACTATTTAAGTAAGATTTTGCCAAGCACAGAGTTGTTAGATGATGAAAACAGCTGTTATATGATTGCGCTCAACCAAGATGGTGAGCTGTCGATGGAAGGATTTGCTGTGAGTGGAAGTGCATGTGAAAAGAACACCTCGAAAGTGAATCTCACTAAGTTGGATAATGACTATTATGTATGCAGTGAGGGCAGAAAATTATACACGTCAAGGCAGCGCCTCAATATTTATAATGATAATACGCCATATGGCAACCAGCAGTGGATGCTGGTGGGGATTGCGGATACAGAATCGCTGTTTGCGTTTACTGGCAAGATAAAATCTATTTTGCTTTTTGCAATTGTTCTGACAGTAGCAGTGGGAATTGTTGGAAGCCTTATCTTTAGCTATATCATTTCAAGACCGATTAAAAAGCTGACAGAAGAGGTTGACCGGGCAAATGTAAAAGATGAGATTCGATTCAAGAGGACAAATATTGCGGAAATTGACCGCTTCGCGCGCACGATGGAAAAATTGAATCAAAATGTGAGAGATACTTCCTCTAAGTTTACAAATTTGCTTCAGATGGCAAGTGTAAAGCTGGCTGGGTTTGAATATAATGACGATACTCAGGAACTGTTTTTATCAGATAATTTTTTCGAGATTTTCCTCAATGATGAAATCAATGCCGCCTCTCTGACACTAGAGCAGTTTAAAAAAGCATTTGATCCATATAAGCAATATATTGTGTCTTCCGACTATAGTCAGAAACAGTACTTGTTTCAGATTCCGGATAAAAATAATGTGGTGTATGTGAATCTTCGCTTGTTGGAGAAGGGGAACATTTATACCGGAATCATTGAAGATGTGACAAATACTGTGATTGAAAAACAGGTAATTGAATATGAACGTGACCACGATACATTGACAGGGCTTTTAAATCGCGGTGCATTCATTAGGATTATGAATGACTTGTTTGAAAACCATAGAGCTGAGCTGAAAACAGCAGCATTATTGATGCTCGATTTAGATAATTTGAAATATATAAATGACAATTACGGTCATGAAAACGGAGATAACTATATTGCAAAAGCAGCAGAGATATTTGTCCGCAACAGCCCTGAAAACACGGTTATTTCTCGTATTTCAGGGGATGAATTCTATATATTCTTCTATGGGTATGAGAATGAAGCGGTGATTACAGAGTTGATTGCACATTTAAAATCAGCAATTCGAAAGACAACAATTCCGATTGGAGAAAAATCTTTCCAGATGGAAGTGTCGGGAGGACTGGCTTGGTATCCAAAAGACAGTGAGTCATTCGAAAAACTGCAGCATTTTGCGGACTATGCAATGTATAAGATCAAGCATAGCAGTAAAGGGGATATGACAGATTTTGATCGGGATGAGTATCTGAGAGATTCGTTCAAAAGAGAAGTGAAAGATGAATTGAAGACGATTATCACAAATAAAACACTGCAGTTTTATTTCCAGCCAATCATAAGCAGTAAAGATGGATCCGTCTTTGCGTATGAGTCTTTGATGAGATCATTTACGCCATCACTAAAGTCTCCGCTGGCCGTTTTAAAAGTTGCCAAAGAAGAAAACTGTCTGAATGCGATAGAAGAACTTACGTGGGAACTTGCGCTTGATACGTTTGCGACCCACGTAAATAATAATTTGATTGATAAACATTCAAAAATATTTATCAACTCTATTGCCAATCAAATCTTAAGTGACAAAAAGGTGAAGGAGTTAGAGGAAAAATATGCTGAATATCTGGGAAATGTAGTGTTGGAAGTCACAGAGGGAGAATGTGTTGATGAAAATCATCAAAATCAAAAAGCAAAGCTTATGAAAAAATGGCATGCAGAGCTGGCTTTGGACGACTATGGAAGCGGATATAACAGCGAGAAAATGTTGTTATCCATCTCGCCGAAGTTTATTAAAATCGACATGGACATTATTCGAAATATTGACAGTAATCCGGATAAATGCAAAATCGTGGAAAATATTGTGGGCTATGCGCACGAGCGTGAGATGAAAGTGATTGCCGAGGGAATCGAAACAATTGAAGAACTGAAACAGGTTATCAGGTTAAGGGTAGATTATCTTCAGGGATATTTGTTTTCAAAACCACAATATGTGCCGCCAAAGATACGAGATAACATAGTGAAACTGATTCAGGTAGTGAATGAGGAAGTGTAAAAAAATGGAGCAGAGGACACTTTGAGGAGTGTCGGCTGCTCCATTTTCGTCATAGAAAAGTCTTTCTTGTAAGAAAGAAGAACATTGGGACTTGACTAGAGATATTGTTCATGACGCTTTATCCAGTCCTTTAAAACCATATTAACATATTGACTGAAATTCCGGTCGTCCTCTTCTGCCAAGTCTTTGATTTTTTCAATTACAGTCTCATCTAGTGTGATACTTACTTTGTTTTTTAATGGCTTCATAACATTTCCTTTTTTATGATAATATATCATTATATGCAATTTTATATTGCATTATGCTATAAAGTGAGATAAAACACTACCGTAACGAAGGCGTATAATTTTTTGGATTGATAACTTAATATTGCTTTATTAAAATTGAGAAAATGCATATAAATTTAAACATAGTGGGTACGATGCCTCATAGGCGGATATTTCCCAGTTAGCAGGATGGTATACGATCCTGCTCCTATGGAGGCGGCAGAACCTATCTTTGTTGAGAGGTCTGCTGTTTTTTTGTGTAAAAAGAAATAGTTGATGTATTTTATAAGAATCTCTCAAAAGCATCTTCAGTAGAAATAAGATACATTCCAATGACTTCGTTGCAGTTTTTATTGGATATTCTAGAAAGAAAGGAGGGAAATGATGAACAAATTTGGTTTGAAAACCAATAGGATGCATCGAATGATTGCGGCAGCTCTTTGCGTCGCAATGCTGATGGGAATGATTTTTCAAGTAACGTTGTTCTCGGCACCGGAAGGGGAGAAAGAGGAGCCGGAGCAGGCAGTTACAAGAGTTGCTGATGTGAGTACGATAAACAGTTGGCAGGAGTATTTCGGAAGTGAGACGGATACGTCTAATGCCGGTAAGATATGGACGGATAAGACGGTTGTAGATGGAGATATCACATTGCAGTCAATTGAAGGCGATAACAATAGTACTACAATATCCAGAAAAGAAACGGATAATTTTTTGGTGGGATTGTCAGCACTTAGCTCAACGAAATCGGTTACACTAGAGGCGGCAATTCCGGTGGATGTTATGCTTGTATTGGATATTTCTGGAAGTATGGCGGAAAATGAGGATGACCAAAAAATTAGCATGCTGGTAAAGGCGGTAAATAGTACAATTCAGGAAATTTTAGATATGAATAAAAAAAACAGGGTAGGGGTTGTTCTGTATTCGGGTGCACTTAACTATGATGAAGATTCCAAAGAAGATACTGCAAGCTGTCCGTTGCCGTTAGACAGATATACAACTAATGATGGAATATTTTTTTCAGTAATAAATTACCCTGGTAGTTCCAGGATTGAACTCGGAAAGAATGTTAAAAATTCTGCTGGAAATCCGATGTATAATGAAGAGTTGTCTTATGCAGTGCAAGGGAACACTTATATTCAAAATGGTTTGATGGAAGCCTTCCAAAAATTAATTCCTGATTCGAATGGAAATAGTGAAGGAAGAATTCCTGTTATCACACTTATGAGTGATGGTGCACCGACAGCGGCAAGTGTGCATTATGCGGAGCGAGGAGATTCTACGGTAGGATACGGCAGAGAGACAGATATTCGTATGGCGTTTCTTACACAGCTGACAGGGGCATGGGTAAAAAAAATGTTGTCGGAATCATATTCTAAGACCCCATTATTTTATACAGTAGGGTTGTTAGCACAGCTTACTGGTGATGATAACAAGTATGCCCGCATGGTTTTAAATCCTTCGGAGAATACAGAAGTTGAATTAGACAGTTGGTGGAATACATTTTTAGAGGCAGCGGAGGGAGAAACAGTACATTTAGAAGCGGTTGGAAAATCAATAGATGTTCCAAAGGTGGATAATCAATTACAAAAAGCGGAATCAGGAGAATGTACAGACCGATATTATGTAGATGAGTTTTTTAATGCAAGCAGTGCGGACGACTTAATCGCAAAGTTTGAAGAACTTGTAGAGAGGATAAAAATTCAATCAGCAGAATTGCCAACGGAAGAAGGCGCTTCCAATTATTCAGGATATCTTGCATTTGAAGATACGCTTGGAGAATATATGAGCGTAGGTGATATAACAGGAGTAATGTATGGTGGAAAACTACATACAGGAAGCACATTTGCAGAAAAAATGAAAAAAGATGGAAATGCCACTGCAGAAGAAAAGACAGAATTCCTAAAATCGTTAATAGAGCGCTTAACTATCACTGAAGAAGAGGCAGAGAAACTTTTAAAAAATGCACAAGATACAGGGCAAATTTGTTATGATGCATCGAGTGGGAATGCCAGTAATTATATTGCCTAGTATGCGAAAGAAGATGGAACATATTTGGCACCTTGTGCATATGAGGAAGTAAAACCTGAGAATGCTGCCTTTATAAATAAGTCTTATTTTTATTATGGAAGTTCGTCTGGAACAATATCTGGTGAAAAGTTGATGTATCTCGGTGTAAGAGTTGAAAACAATCTTACAACACATGTACAGACAGTGAGATTTTTCGTTCCGTCATCTTTGATTCCGCTTGTGAAATATAACGTGTTGAGAAATGCATCAAATGGCGAGGATAGCCATACTGAGAAAACAATAGCGTATCCGGTAAATCTTTTTTATGAGGTGGGTCTGAGAGATGGAATCAATGAATATGATTTGAGTGAAGTAGATTCTGGATATAGATATTTAGAGAAGGGTGATATATCAAAGACAGGAACATTTTATTCAAATGCATGGGAAGATAAAGCAGAAGTTCCAGAGGCAAAGACTTCGGTTCACTTTACTGTATCGGAAAAGAATGAATATTATTACTATACAGAGAATACTTCGATTTATATTAAGAGCGGTGAAAATGACTACAAACTCTACACTGGGGAAAAGCCAAATGCAGATGATGGAAATGAGTATTACTATCAAAAGATAGTCTATGAATTGGATGGAGGAATGCAGGAATTTACTCGGATGGATAAAGCATCATTGAATTTGGTGACGGCTATAGATGAAAATGCAGGATGGGCTATTCCGCAGGGAACTTTCCGACAAGAAACATTGGGTGAGAAAGACAAAGGCACTAATGGAAATGCAACAGGAACAACTGGATATGTTTACAAATCAATGCTTGAAGAAAATTCGGATATATATGAAATAAGTGGTGAGGACAAGATTTCAGAGAATGGTTCGGTTGTTGTATTTCTTGGGAATAACGGGAAAACGGTTGTCAAACAAGGTAAAATTGCAGTTTCAAAGACTGTAGATGAATTTTTTGAAGGAGACAATGAAGAGACGGAATTTAATTTTCAAATTAATTTAGATCCATCAGAAGAGGAAAAAATACCTGCTTCAATTATTGGAGAAAAAACGGCAGTCGGCGGTGAGAAAGCGACAGAGCAAATTGCTTGTGCAGTTGAAGATGGGATTCTCAAGTTTAATTTAAAATCAAAAGAAAATATAGAATTTTGGCTTCCAGCGGGAAAGGTTGTTTCAGTGGAAGAAATTGTTGGAAATGAAAAAACATATGACACAATCATGAAAGTTACACAAAATGGACAGACAGCAGAGCCTGTTACAACCAAAAAAGTGGAGAGTATTGGAATCAGAACACAATCAAAGACCTCTGTAGATGTAGTGAATAATTATAATCCACCTTCCGAGGTAATCAGATTATATAAAATTGACGATTCAGATCATGCATTAGAGGGGGCTACATTTGAACTTTATCGATTAAAATGTGTAAATCCCAAAGAGCATAATGATGAAATCCATAATAAAGTTATCAAAAATGGGGAACGACAAGAATGCTGGGAATGGATTGGAAAAGCGACTTCTGATAGATGGAGCGGATATTTGAATTTTGTAAACGATGAAAACAAAACCGTAAAATTTACAAAAGCTACTTACCGATTGATAGAGACAAAAGCACCAGAAGGGTATATGAGATCTGTTGGTCAATGGAATATGATTGTTGTTCCAGGAGGAGATAAAAGAGTTATTTTTAAAGAGATACCAGGGGAATATGGGGAAAAACCTACAGCAATAAAAGAAGCAGAAAATAGATTTTCTATTATAAATTACAAACCAATCAATCCACCAATTACAGGGGGACGTGGAATTGATCGTTTCCTTATTTTAGGAGCAGCAGTCACAATAAGTGGATTGATGATTACAGTGCATTTAGTTTTACAGAGAAAACGAGGTAAATTATAAAAATTTAAGTGTGAAATAAGAACAAAGGGAGAACATTTATGAGAAACAAAGGGATGAAATTATTATCAAAAATAGTGGCAGCCTGTATTGCGTTGGTACTTACAATTTCAATGGGGGTGCCGGTTCAAGCAAGCATTGAAAAGAATGAGAAACATACGATTACAGTAAATGGAAAAGAGACGGATGCAGGAGCGAATGTGAATGTCTATAAAATCGTGGATGTAAAATTTGATTATGACAATCAACAACCAATCAATCCTACTTATGTATGGGCAGATGGAGTAGCAAGTTGGTTGACCAGTCAAAAAGGATTTGAAAGTTATGTGGAAAATAACAATGAAGTTCCAAAATCTTTTGAAGAAGTGACAGGCGCTGAGCTGAGTAATCTTATGAGAAAACTTGAAGATGCAATCATAAGTGGAGAAATTAAGTTAAATAAGGCTGCCTCTGCAACAATGAGAGGACAAAAACCTACGTTAATATTTGACGGTATGGAAATGGGTCAATATTTGATTTTGACAACTCCAGATGAAAGTGGAGAACATAGTACTTATGAATATGCACCAGCTACAGCTAATATTGTACCAGTCTATGATGAAACCAAAAAAGAATGGTTCGCATATGATGCAGAAGTGACAATTAAAGGAAGTCCGGCAGCGATTGAAAAAGAAGTTGATGATCACACCGTAGAGATTGGTCAAAAAGTGAATTATACGGTAAATGTACCTGTTCCATATTATCCGGAAGATGCGACAGCAAAAATTTTCCGTATTGGAGACTACCTTCCGATTGGTATTACATTTGGACATACATATAAGGAAAACAATCTTACTGTAAATGCTGTTTATGAGAATGGAGATAAAAAACAAATTGGTACATCAGAAGAAGATGTAGAAGCTTTTGAATTATATTATGATGCAAAAGACAATGGAAAAGATGGAGTGAAAGGAAATCTGGAAGCAGCAGAAGGACAAGAATTAGCAGATTTTATTTTAGACTTCGATTATGATGCTTTAATGGGAAAATATGCAACATATGAAAAAAATGGAAGCACATTTGCACTGAAAGCCATCGAGGTGACATACCAAGGTACAATCAATGAAAATGCGATTTTACGTCCGGGAGATCCAGGATATCCGGAAGATGCAGATCCGTTGGAAAACAAGGCGTACGTAGGACAGAATAATGATCCATATGATTGGGATTCTTATACACCATCCGAAGATAAAGAAAAAGTATATACTTATGCAATTGATGTGACAAAGGTAGAAGAAGATGGAAAAACACCATTAGCAGGTGCGGAATTCCAGTTATTAAGAGATGATCAAAAGACAGAAATGACGTTTGTGAAAATGTCAGATGGAAAGTATCATTTGGCAAAAGAGGAAGATACAAATACAACAACAACTTTAGTAGTTGACAGTGAAGGAAAATTAGATTTAGAAGGTTTGGCAACAGAAACATACTATCTGAAAGAGACAAAAGCTCCGGATGGATATGAATTGTTGGACGAGTTGATTAAAGTTGTGATCAAAGATGATGATGAAGATGGAAAAGTTGATGATGCAGGAGATTTTGATGGAAATGTAACAAATATTGTTTACAAAACTGTAGTCAACAGAAAACCTCCAATCATGCCAATCACAGGTGGTATGGGAACTGTTATCTTCTCAATCGTAGGTATTGTTCTTGTAGCAGGCGGTATTATGCTGATTACAGGTTATCAGAGAAGAAGACGTGCATAGATAGAAATGAATACCGGGGTGGAGCGATACGTTCTGCTCCGGATTTTGTCATTTCTGGAAAGGATGATAGATGAAGACAGAAAATACGGAAAAAAGGGGAAGCGGAGTAATTATATGGGGAGTTGCAATTTTATCTATCCTTCTTGGTGTGGGAATCTTTTTGTATCCGTTTATCAGCAATTTTTTTGCAGAACTCAGTCAAAATAAAGTGATCGATATCTATAAGGCAAATGTGGAAGATACTTCAAAGGAAGAGATTGAAGCGGAGTGGGAAGAGGCAAAAATCTATAATGAAAATCTTTCCGGAGATCCTGTACATGACCCGTTTATCGTTGGGAGCGGATATGCGGTTCCGGACAATTATGATGAAGTTTTGAATTTGGATGAGGAGGGTGTTATGTGTTATCTGGAGATTCCCAAGCTTGATCTGAACCTTCCGGTATATCACGGAACGAGCGAGGAAGTTCTGAGAAAAGGAGTTGGACATTTGGAGATGACGGCACTTCCAATTGGAGGCAAGAATCGAAGAACGGTTTTGACAGGACATAGAGGACTTCCGAGAGCGGAACTGTTTACCAGGCTGGATGAGATGAAACTTGGGGATGAAATTTACATTCATATACTAGATGAAACACATGCCTATAAAGTGAAAGAGATTAAGACAGTGGAGCCGGAAGAATTGCAGAATCTGACAATCACCCCAGATGGTGAGGATCTTGTGACGCTTGTGACATGCACTCCGTACGGGGTAAATACACATAGACTTTTGGTCACAGGAGAGCGTACTGAGTATGTAAAAAAAGAAGAAAAAGAGCAGACTCCATCGTTGATTCGAAAATTGATGCCGTGGCGGTACTACATTATCGGCGTGTCGATTGTAATAGGTGTATTTGGGACTGGTAAAATTACGATGACAATTCTTCGGTATCGTAAGTACGGAAAAAAGAGAAGGAGAAAAAGGAAATTATGAAAAAGGCTTATATTCTAGGTGTTATTTTAATTGTGGCAGGAATTTTGATTTCCCAGTATCCAAAGCTTACAGATTTTCTTTTTCGACAGGAAGCAAAAGAGAAAAAGGAAGAATTTGAGAAAGAAAAACGAAATTCGAAAATAAAAGTAGAAGAGTTGTATCATGAGCTGGTAAAGAGAAATGAAGCTTTGTATGCATCCAGACGAACCGGAGTGCGAGATCCTTTTTTGTATGAGCAGAACACAATTGATTTGAGTAGTTATGGAATTGAGGACGGTGTCGTTGGATTCGTGAAAATTGATAAACTGAATGTGGAGCTGCCAATTTATCTTGGCGCCAGCGAAAAGAATATGTCTATGGGGGCGGCTCATTTGGCGGAAACTTCGTATCCGGTAGGAGGCGAGAATACAAATTGTGTGATTGCCGCCCATCGGGGATTTCGAAAGACGGCAATGTTCCGGAATATTCAAAAGCTTCAGGTGGGAGATCCGGTAGTAATTGAAAATTTTCGAGAAGTGTTGAAATATGAGGTTTCTGATATCGAAATTATTGAGCCGTCGCAGACAGACAAATTATTGATTCGTCAAGGAGAAGATATGGTTACTCTTTTGACATGTCATCCATACGGATCGAATGCAAAACGATATCTCGTATATTGTAAGAGAGTAAATTAAGCAAGATTGTTAGATTCTATTTTTGAAAAATGACAAGAAATTGCCATCACATGGATAAGTTTTTGGAAGAAGCGACAAAAAAACGGTGCTAAAATGCAAGTAGAAATAAAGCAATTCAGGAGGAAGCGGGATGAAAATTCAGAAGATAACAGATGAAGCTTTTAAGAAATATGGAAAAGTGCTTGCTCAGTATGATTGTGCAGAACTTATCAGAGAGATGGAGCATACACCTCTTCCGGAAGATGTCATTTATGTGCCGTCTGTAGAGGAACTGGAAGTACTTAGTGTGGCGAGAGATTTTCAAAATAGTATGTATGGGGGACTCCCGATCCAAATCGGATATTGCAACGGTCACAACCATACATTAAATGCACTGGAATATCATAGAAGTTCTGAGGTAAATGTGGCGGTTACGGATTTGATTTTACTGCTGGGTGCTCAGCAGGACATCAAAGAAGATGACACTTACGATACTTCTTTAGTAGAAGCTTTTCTTGTTCCGGCAGGGACTGCGATTGAAGTATATGCGACGACGCTTCACTATGCGCCGTGCAGCGTAGGAGAAAAAGGTTTTCGATGTGTAGTTGTACTTCCGAAAGATACAAACACAGAGATTACATTTGCATTGAAAGAAAAAGGCGAAGATCGCCTGATGACTGCGAAGAACAAGTGGCTGATCGCACATGAAGAGGCAAAAATTGCAGGTGCATTTAACGGATTAAAAGGTGAAAATATTACATTGTCATAAGAAAATGGAGGAAGAATCATGAACAATATGCCAAAATTAAAAATCGGTGTGGTGGCAGTCAGCAGAGACTGTTTTCCAGAAAGTTTATCAGTAAACAGAAGAGCAGCTCTTATGAAAGCTTATACAGAAAAATATGGAGATGCAGAAATTTATGAATGTCCGATTTGTATTGTAGAAAGTGAAATTCATATGGTACAGGCATTAGAAGATATCAAAAAAGCAGGATGTAATGCGTTAGTTGTATATCTTGGAAACTTTGGACCAGAGATTGCAGAAACATTGCTTGCAAAACATTTTGACGGACCAAAAATGTTTATCGCAGCAGCGGAGGAGACAGGAGACAATCTGATTCAAGGGCGTGGAGATGCGTATTGCGGTATGTTAAATGCAAGCTATAACTTAAAGCTTCGCAACGTAAAAGCATATATTCCGGAATATCCGGTTGAAACAGCCGAAGAGTGTGCGGATATGATTTACGAATTCCGTCCGATCGCAAAAGCAATCATTGGACTAAACAGCTTAAAAATTATCAGCTTTGGACCACGTCCATTGAACTTCCTTGCTTGTAATGCACCAATTCAACAACTTTACAATTTAGGTGTTGAGATTGAGGAAAACTCAGAGCTGGATTTGTTTGAAGCATTCCATAAACATGCAGGAGACGAAAGAATTCCGGCAATTGTAAAAGAGATGGAAGAAGAATTAGGAGCAGGAAACAAAAAGCCTGAGATTCTTGCAAAATTAGCACAGTATGAATTGACATTGAAAGATTGGGTGGAAGAACACCGAGGCTATAGAGAATATGTGGCAATCGCCGGAAAATGCTGGCCGGCATTCCAGACACAGTTTGGATTTGTGCCATGTTATGTCAATAGCCGTCTGACAGCACAGGGAATTCCGGTATCCTGCGAAGTGGATATTTATGGAGCGCTGAGTGAATTTATCGGAACGGTTGTAAGTGAAGACACAGTGACATTACTTGATATCAACAATAATGTTCCGACAGATTTATATAAAGAAGATATTGAAGGAAAATTCAATTATACACAGAAAGATACATTTATGGGATTCCACTGCGGAAATACAGCGGCATCTAAATTGTCATTCTGCGAGATGAAACATCAGCTTATTATGGCAAGAGCACTTCCGGAAGAAGTGACACAGGGAACATTGGAAGGAGATATCATGCCTGGAGATATTACATTCTTCAGATTGCAGAGCACATCTGACAACAAACTACGTGCTTATATTGCACAGGGAGAAGTGCTTCCGGTGGCAACACGTTCCTTCGGTGCAATCGGTATTTTTGCAATTCCTGAGATGGGAAGATTTTACCGCCATGTATTGATTGAAAAGAATTTCCCACATCACGGAGCAGTTGCATTTGGAAACTTTGGAAAGGCATTGTTTGAAGTGTTTAAATACATTGGAGTGCCAGTGGATGAGATCGGATATAATCAGCCGAAAGAGGTTCGTTATCCAACAGAAAATCCGTGGCGCTAATGAATTGGGGACGTAGTAAAATTGAATTTTACTACGTCCCCAATTGAAAAATGCCCTGTCCCTTTTTGAATAAAACACAATATATAGAGGAGTAAGTGTATGTTATACATAGGTGTAGATTTAGGAACTTCAGCAGTAAAATTGCTTTTAATGGATGAAAATGGAAAGATAAAAAACATCGTATCAAAGGAGTATCCGCTTTCGTTTCCGAATCCAGGATGGTCGGAACAAAACCCAAAAGACTGGTTTGAAAAGTCAATGGAAGGAATCAGGGAATTGACAAAGGACTGTGACAAAAGTCAGGTGCAGGGAATCAGCTTTGGTGGACAGATGCATGGGCTTGTGGTGCTTGATGATGAGGATGAGGTCATTCGTCCGGCGATTCTATGGAATGACGGGAGAACAACAAAAGAGACAGATTACCTGAATACGGTGATTGGGAAGGAAACGCTTTCGAAATACACAGCGAACATTGCGTTTGCAGGATTTACAGCGCCGAAGATTCTTTGGATGAAGGAAAATGAGCCGGAACTATTTGCAAAAATAAATAAAATTATGCTTCCGAAAGATTATTTGGCATACAAATTATCTGGAACATTTTGTACGGATTATTCAGATGCTTCCGGCATGTTACTGTTAGATGTCCAAAATAAATGTTGGTCACAAGAAATGATAGACATCTGCGGAATCAGAGAGGAGCAGCTTCCAAAACTGTTCGAAAGCTATGAGGTGGTCGGAAGTTTAAAGCAAGAAATTGCAGAAGAGTTAGGACTTTCTAAGACAGTAAAAGTTATTGCGGGAGCAGGGGATAATGCTGCTGCGGCTGTCGGAACAGGAACAGTTGGAGATGGAAGATGTAATCTTTCACTTGGCACATCCGGAACAATTTTTATTTCCAGTAAACAGTTTGGAGTAGATGAAAATAATGCTTTACATTCGTTTGACCACGCAGATGGCTATTATCATTTGATGGGCTGCATGCTCAGTGCAGCATCCTGCAATAAGTGGTGGATGGATGAGATTCTGCAGACAAAAGAATATGAAAAAGAGCAGGAAAATATTACAAAATTAGGTGAAAATCAGGTGCTCTATCTACCATATCTGATGGGAGAACGTTCACCGCATAATGATCCGCTGGCGAGGGCTGCATTTGTAGGAATGACAATGGACACGACACGTGAAGAGATGACACAGGCTGTTTTAGAAGGTGTGGC
>OGKB01001120.1_pt1 | contig 15228 bp, 15 predicted proteins | sample 1572351 | NCBI WGS metagenome assembly OGKB01 (sample SAMEA2582088, study PRJEB24529) | metagenome | biome: Human gut stool | place: China | collected 2011
CAATCTATGACCTTGCCATGAAGCAGGCACCTGATTTTGATGCTGAGAAAATTCTAAATCTTTTATCTTTAAATAACTCTATAAAATAATTACGAAAGGTCACTATATTCTCCTCTAAGAAAAATATAGCGACCTCTTTTTATCTAAGACTACTTATTTTTGTAGCTTATTTACACACTTGATTTTCCTTCAATGCTTCCTTCATTCTGTTAAGTCCTTTTTCTATAATGCTTCTTGGCATTGCCAGATTCAGTCTGATATATCCTTTTGCATTTCCTACAAAAAGATCATCTCCTCCTTCCAGTAGAACACCCGCGTTATTGGCAAAGAAATCCGGGAAATCCTCAATCTCCGGCAAACAGCGTCCCATATTAACCCACGCAAGATAAGTTGCTTCCGGAATCTGAAATTTCGCTTCCGGGAAATTCTGATCTAGATACGCTTTCACATAGGCAAAATTCTGATCCAGATATTCTCTTAATTCCATCAACCACTGTCCGCCTTTTTCATAAGCCGCCTTATGAGCTGCTACAGAAAGTGGATTTACAAATCCTACAATCTTATCCCGGTCTTTGAACCTTGCACGCTCTTCTTCATTTCTTATAATAATATCCGAAAACATCAGTCCTGCCATGTTAAATGTCTTGCTGGCTGACATGCAGGTAATCAACTTATTATACTCTGGTTCTGCAAGTCCCATTGGAATATGCTTCTTTCCTTTGCGGATCAGATCACAGTGAATCTCATCGGAAATCAGCCAGAGATTATTTTTCTTTGCAATCTCTGCTACCTTTTTCAGGTCCTCCATCGTCCACATACGTCCGCTTGGATTATGTGGATTGCACCACAGCAATACTTTCACTTTCGGATCAGTAGCTCTTTTTTCCAGGTCTTCAAAATCTATTGTAAAATATCCATCGGTTTCAATTAACGGTGATTTCACTAGTTCAACTTTATTATATTCAGCTGCATGCTTGAAGTATCCATACCCCGGTGTCATAACAAGCATCTTCTCATCTTTTCCGACCAGATCCTCAATCAACTGATACAAAGCCGGTATGATTCCCGGTGAGAAACACAACTCTTCTTTCAGAAATTCCCAATTATACTTTTCTTTACACCATTTTGAAAACGCCTGATAATAATCATCACTATACACCATGCTGTAACCGAATATTTTTTTGTCAATTCTCTCTTTAATAGCGTCTCTGATCACATCCGGTGTTGCAAATTCCATATCCGCAACCCACATACGGACAAATTCATCATCTTTGTACGGGAAAGTTTTTTCTGGTCCTGCATGAAAAATATAATCTCTAAATCCATCTGTATTTAATGCATTTGTTCCCTGACGTTCTATTATCTCATCAAAATTATACATTTCTTACCTCTCTTAATACCTTGCCTCTTATTTCTCGTCCCAAATATGATGTTCTTTTGGATTTTTATATGCATGAGCCTGTTCTTTTGCACATTTTTTTGCCTCATCCAAATAAGCCTTCATATTCTCTTTCGGAGTTCCATATGGCATATCACATCCGGAATGGATTGTAAATCCTTTCGGGGAATCCCATGCTTTTCTATAACATTTACGGACATCTGCCCGGACTTCATCCGGTGTTGCCTGCATCATAATTGCGACCGGATCTACATTACCGACCAGGTGTACCTGGTCTCCGATCTTCTCTTTTGCAACTTCCAAATCTACCATATTATCCAGACTGAAGGTGACAAATCCTGCATCTGCAACATCTTTCAATATCTTAGTAGTATTTCCGCAAATATGGATACTCATCGGGCGACCTGTATAGGAAGAACAAAATTCAGCAAATTTCATTTCATACGGCTTCGCATACTTCCGGTACATTTTGGGGTTGATGACCGTGCAACTTGCCACCGGATCACTGGTTCCTACTGTAATTCCTGCCTCCAAGAAGCTTTTCGCAAGTTTGCACTGTGCCTGAACAACAAAATCAAGCACCTGAAATGCAATCTCCGGTTCTCTTGCACATGCTGTCAAAAACGGTTCCACACCCACAACTCCTGTTGCCACGGTGAACGGTGCAGTGAAATTCATACCGCAGGTAATCTCATCTCCAACTGCATCCTGAATATATCTGATTGCGTCAAATGCCTTATAGGCAGCATCGTCATTTTCTAATTTAATACAATCAAGATCCAGTCCCGAAAAATCATGAATATCTTTAATCGGAGGCTCTGTCAGTGATTTCGTCATATGGTCAGACTCCGTATATTTTCCTCCCATTGCCATCGGGAGGGAATACAGTCCATGCATCATTCCAATTCCATCAAATCCAAACAAATGATATGCCGCAATCTGAAGTTCTGCCTTGCTTTTCGCTGAAAGCTCTGACTCTTTCAGTGTCGTTCCTATAAGATCCGGCAATACCAAATCCGCCATCATCTGGACCGGCATGCGATCTACCTCTTCACCTTTTGCAAGTGCATTCGACCGTTCAATCGGCGTCATCTGATCATCTTTTCTTATATCTGCAAAATATTCCAGATTTTCTCTGTATATCGTATTGTTAATCATAGGTCTTCTCCATAATAATAATCGATAATTTTAAAAAATGGAGCTATTATATAACAGCTCCATTCTTATGTAAAGATTTCTTATATCTTATTTATTGTGCTCTTCATAGAAAGATTTTAGGTTGCTGTAGAACTCTGGATTCTCATCACCATACTCCTCAGTAGCCTCATTTAAAGCTTCCTCATAAAAAGAAGTATCGATGTGATCTTCGATGTTGATGTTCTTAGCATTCTCATCAAGGAATCCTGTCTTATCAAGAATCTCCCATCCCTTCATAACCTCATGTTTCAGTGGGTCATTGCTAATCTGGAAGTGATCGTTGTCCATATAGGCTTTTACATAGTCAAGATCTACACCCATGTAGTCTTTCATTAACTCTTCGCACTCATCGTGATGTGTTGTGTAATACTCCTGAGCACGAATCAGCGTCTTCAGGATAGCTTTGATAGTATTAGGATTCTTCTCTGCATACTCTCTTGTAACAACCATACGACAGCAAGAATACCATGGCATTACATCACTCTGGTAAGCAACTGCTTCAAGCTCTGGGTTCTGCTGTACTTCATAGTTACGGCTTGTTCCAACAACTGCATAATCAACCTCTCCCTTAACTACAGCTGCAAGCTGGTCACTAGAAGTTGGGTATGATTTCCACTCTACCTGTGTTAATGGATCATATCCTTTATCAAGAAGTGCTCCTGTTACAGAATATAAACTTGGATCAGCAGCTACTTTCTTTCCAATGAAATCTTCTACACCATTCCACTTTGTTCCTTTTTTAGCAACGATCGGCATACATCCCTGAGCCATATATCCTCCGATGATCAGCCAGTCCTCACCAGATGCAATTTCCTGAAGTGGTGCATTTGTTCCATAATTAGAAATGATGTCAACCTGTCCACCCGCTAATGCTGTTAATGCAGCATTTGTCTCGTCAAAGTTAGGCTCATCAATTTTGATTCCAAGATCATCAATCCATCCCTTATCCTCTGCGATAGCAAGGAATGTGTTACCACTGTTATCCTTTGCCCATGTGATATCCTTATCTTCGATACCATCTGCATCAGATGCATTCATATGGGTTGATGTTGATGCTGATGAATCCTTCTTAGAGTCATCAGAACTGGAACTGCTTTCTTTACTTCCACATGCAAATAAGCTAACGCTCATTGCTGCAACGAGAAGTATTGATACGATTCTCTTTTTCATGCGTATATATCCTCCTGTGATAATTTATTTATGCAAAAGCCCGCCGGCTTACTGCCTTAATTGATAGACCATTTAAGAAGATGATTCTTAATCTTCTCAAAAATCTGCATTACAATTACGAGTACCAGTACCATGAAGATAAATCCACTCCATGTATTAGCATACATACCAAATTCAGAATACTTTCTTACATAGAATCCCATTCCATATTTCGCACCGTACATCTCAGAATATACCAGCATCAGGAAGGAACCTCTCATTGTTGTAACAAGTCCTGCAAAAATTGACGGGCTTGCTGCCGGAAGAATAACCTTTGTGATTTTCTCCCATCCTTTTAACTCCAAAGTCTTTGCACGATCCAGGTAACGTTTATCAATTGTCTGGATACCTGTAATCGTCGCAAATACTGTCGGGAACATACAGCCGTATACAATCAGGAACAGAGATGCTGAACGGAATGTTGGTGCCAGCATCAGTGCAAATGGTGATAACAGAATTGCTGGAACAACGCTAACAACATATAACACCGGATACATAATATCTCTGGCTGTTTCATTCAGTCCAAGTGGGATTCCAATTGCAAGGCTTAAGACAATTGCAAGGAATAATGATGGAATCAATAATTTGAATGAATGTAGTGCATTCGTTCCAAACACACTTTTATCCTGTACAAAAGCCTGCCAAATCTTGCTTCCTGCCGGAAATAGATAACTGTTGGAGGCCTCTGATGATGAAATCAAATAATATGCCAGAACCATCAAAGCAAAAATAGCAATTGTCACCAAATATTTCCAATATTTTTTCTTACTTTTCTTCTTTTCCATTTTTCTTGCCTTTCTCAAACATCTACCAAATAATTATGAAATATGAGATGCAATATCTCCATTGATAAATTTGATCAATGTATTGCGCCTTTCTAATACCTTCGAATCATCAAACTGTGTTTCTCTTGTCGGGCGCTCCTCATCCGGTACTTTACAGTCATAAATAATATTACTTGGTGACTGTCCGAATACAAGAATACGATTTGCAAGCAACAGTGCTTCATCTACATCATGAGTTACGAAGAATACTGTTTTTCTCTTCTCCTGCTTTGCCCACAGTTCCAGTACCAGATCCTGAAGTTTCGCTCTTGTCACCGCATCCAGTGCTCCAAATGGCTCATCCATCAGAAGTACCGGAGGATCAATTCCAAATGCTGTTGCGATAGCACAGCGCTGTTTCATACCACCGGAAAGGCTCTTTGGAAGCATACCGAACACTTCCTCTTTCAGCCCTACACTTGCCAGACTGTCCATTGCGATTTTTTTCAATTCTCTCTTAGACTTATCTTTAAAACGCTTTTTCAGAGCAAGCATGATATTGTCCCCAGCTGTCATCCACGGAAAAAGTCCGTAATCCTGGAATACAACGCCACGGTCAAGTCCTGCGCCTTTTATCGGTTCTCCGTTCATCTCAATTGTTCCAAATGTAGGTTTCTCCAGCCCCGCCAGAAGTCTTAAAAATGTACTCTTTCCACATCCAGACTGTCCAAGCAAACAAACAAATTCTCCGGCAGGAATATCAACTGAGATATCCTTGAGAATCAGTTTATCACCGTTTTCATATCTGAATGATAGGTTGTTAGCCTTCATATCATTCATTTCATTTCCCCCCTTAATGAAGTTTTATTTTTAATGTATAATCACCGATTAATCCTACTAGTAAATTTATTAGTCTAAAAATCGTCTTAATTTTACCCCCCCCCACCAAATCGTCAAATTGATTTTCGCCATATATCATTTATATAATTGTTTTTTTCTATATATCATTAATTCCTCTAGACAAGTTGTTTTTATTGCGTAATAATATTACGCAGCTTGTAGTGTCAAAATGCGAAAACTTTAAGGCACAAAATACTTCTCTGTCATTATAAAAAATAATAAGGGACTTTTTGTTTCTACAATACAGGGAGGACTATATAAAGGAGTTGAGATAATGAAATACGATTTTACAAGTATCATTGACCGCAAAGGCAAAGATGCCCTTGCAGTAGACAATCTGCCGAACGGATTTGGTATCGTCGATGAGGTACATGTCCGTGATGGTCTCGATTGCATTCCAATGTGGATTGCAGATATGAATTTTGCAACTGTTCCAACTGTAACAGAAGCACTCATTGAAAGAGCAAAGCATCCGACTTACGGATATTTCAATATAAGAGATGAATACTACGACAGTATCATTAAGTGGCACAGAGACCGTAAAGGAGTTACGGATCTTACAAAAGAAGAGATTGGTTATGAAAACGGAGTTCTCGGAGGTGTAGCAAGTGCCCTTCACGTACTCTGTTCCCAAGGAGACAATATTCTGGTTCACTCTTCCACATACATCGGATTTACCGGGGTATTGAATAATAATGGCTATCATATTATCCACAGTCCGCTCCAGAAAGATGAGAATGGAATCTGGCGCATGGATTTCGAGGATATGGAGAAAAAAATTGTAGATAACAAGATTCACACAGCTATCTTCTGTTCTCCACACAATCCTTCCGGTCGTGTATGGGAACGCTGGGAAATCGAAAAAGCTATGGAGATTTATGAGAAACATGATGTTTATGTCATTGCAGATGAAATCTGGTCTGACATTATTCTTGGTGACCACAAGCACATTCCGACACAGTCAGTATCCGAATATGCTAAAATGCATACAGCTGCATTTTATGCACCATCCAAAACATTTAACCTTGCAGGACTAATTGGAAGTTATCATGTTATCTATAATAAATGGTTAAGAGAACGTATTGAGAAAGAATCATCACTTGGCCATTACAATTCCATGAATGTTCTTTCCATGCATGCTCTGATTGGTGCTTATTCACCGGAAGGAAATGAATGGGTCGATGAGCTTCGCCAGGTCATCGGAGAAAATGTTGACTATGCATGCAACTACATTGAGAAGCATTTTGAAGGTGTAGAGGTTTCCCGTCCACAGGGAACTTACATGCTTTTCCTTGACTGCGAGAAATGGTGCAAGGCTCACGGCAAGACTCTGGAAGAGCTGCTTGTATCCGGATTTGAAGCCGGCGTATTCTGGCAGAACGGAGAGGCTTTCCAGAAAAAATGGGCAATCCGTATGAATCTTGCACTTCCACTTTCCAGAGTGAAAGAAGCATTTGACCGACTGGATAAATACGTGCTTAATTAAATAAAAGCATTACATAAGGATCGGGAGCATCTGTTTTCTGATCCTTATTTATTTTTTTATCTGACTCAAAAATAAATTCCAGTATAAGAATAAATGTCTGCCAGCGTGGTAGACTCTCCAAATTCATTTTAAGAAAAATGCAACATTTTATTGCACCTATTGCGTATGCACCTCATCTGTGCTACACTACATCTACATCAAATTTCGGGCACGATATTTTCATTATGTTTCAACGCCCATGGAAATCCCCATCCAGGATTTCATTTCTGAATTTCATTGCTTTTTCAGCAAAGAATTCACTCAGATTTTTGATGATGTTACTCATTCACCGCAACTTTAAGTGCCCCTGCACTTGCACAAGTTGCATGCACACCGGGCAAATATTACGGTACTTCTGAATTTTTGACAAATCCCTTTTGTATAGAATTTATTTTCATTCAATTTCTATATTGTCTTTTTATACTTACAATGTTAAAATATATTCAGAAAGTTTTTAGTTTACATTTGCTCAGAGAGGAGCGCTATGGAAACTACCAACAAGACAACTGAACATGGGGTACACAATTCAAAGATTCATGACAATGCCGCCAAGATTGTATTCGGAGATTCGACACTCTGTGCCCAATTTCTAAAAGGATACACGGATATTCCTCTTTTCAAGGATATAAAACCCGAAGATATTGAAGACGTTTCTTCACATTTTATTCCTTTATTTCAGGAATCCCGTGATTCTGACATTGTGAAGAAGATTCAGATTGAAAACACAGAGCTTTATCTGATTGCACTTATTGAACACCAATCAGAAGCAGATGCTGACATGTCTTTTAGATTGCTCAGATACATGGTTTATGTATGGACTGATTACGCTGCCACACAGGAAAAGTTACATCCTGGAATTATGAAATCCAAAGATTTTTTATATCCGCCAATCCTGCCAATTATTTATTATGAAGGCACGGGACAATGGACTTCTGCATTACATTTTAAAAACCGGGTATTCATGAGTGATATCTTTGAAGAATTCATTCCAGATTATAAATATCTGGTCGTTCCTTTGAATAAGTATTCTCAGGAAGATTTAATTGAAAAAGGTGATGAACTCTCAGCTATTTTCATTCTTAACAAGCTCAAGAGTTCCTCTGATTTCAAGCATTTAAAAGAGATTCCAGAAGACTACTGGAACCAATTGACAAAAAATACACCACCACACATTTTAAAGCTTATGGGCTCTGTATTTTCAGCATTTCTTCATACAATCAATGTCCCTGCTGAAGAAATCAATGACCTTACGGACCATATTACAAGGAGGCAGTTTAACATGATGTTTGATTCTTTTGAAGCATATGATGTACAGGAGACCCGGCGTATCAGCCGTGAAGAAGGGGAACGTGCTGGCCGTATTGAAGGCGAACAACTCTACTTAATCAAACAAGTTATTAAAAAGATAATCAAAAACTTTTCTGTTTCTCAGATAGCTACTGATTTGCTGGAACCGCTTGATACTATTCAGCCAATCTATGACCTTGCCATGAAGCAGGCACCTGATTTTGATGCTGAGAAAATTCTGAATCAACTAACTTCACTCAACACTTCTTCTATAATTAAGTAAGCAAAAAAATCCATCAAGTTCTTTCATAGCGGAACTTGATGGATTTTTTACACTATTATTTTTACACTTATTAACTTGCTGTTAATCTACAATCATCAGCTAAATGTTTTAGCGCATCTGTTGCTCTCTGCAACACCTCATACTTACAGCAAAATGAAAGCCTCACATATCCACTATAACCAAAGGAACTTCCTCCAACAAAAATTAAATGCCTTTTTCTTGCAAGTTCTAAAAATCGTTCTTCATTATTATCTGGAGCTTTTACAAATATATAAAAGGCTCCCTTTGGTTCAATGCATTCGTATCCACATTGTTTTAGCGTCCCGTATAATATCTCTCTATTCTTAGCATAATACTCCAAATCCACCTGTTCATCTATACATTCGCCAACAATTCTCTGAAATAAAGCTGGAGCATTCACAAAACCCAACCGTCCCATTGCCAGTCGAACTGCTTTAATTACATTCTCACTGTCTTCAACTTCTGTCGGAATTGTTAGATAACCAATTCTCTCTCCTGCTAATGATAATGATTTGCTAAATGAATATGATACAATTGTATTCCGGTAAAAATCCGGCCACCATGGCAATTCCTCTTCTATATACACAAGATCCCTGTACGGTTCGTCTGATAATAAGCAAATAGCATGACCATATTCTTTTTGCTTACTCTTAAGAATCTCCGAAATTTTTGCTGCAGTCTCCTTTGTATATATAACTCCTGTTGGATTATGTGGCGAATTTACAATGACTACTTTTGTTCTAATTGTAATTTTATGCTCCAGATCTTCAAAATCTGGCTGAAAATCTTCTTTCGGATTTACTTCCACAATCTTTCCTTGCCAATTTTCCACAAATCCTTTGTATGCTGGATAATACGGTCGAAAAATGATAACCTCATCACCTGGATTCAACAATGCTCGCAGCACTATATTTATCCCACCAGCCACACCATTGGTCATGATTATATTATTGTTTCCATAACCAGTATTGTACTTTTGATTTAGATGATCTGCAATTTTCTCCCGCACTTCTTCATATCCGGATTCACACATGTACTGATGATCTAATTCTTTTTTCCCACAAAAATCTTTCAATACTTCTGTCACTTTTCTCGGAACTGGTGCAGAAGGATTTCCAATACTAAGATCATATACATTTTCGTCACCATATAATGCTTTTTGTCTTCTTGCTTCATTGAATGCCTCTCGGATTCCTCCGTTTATACTCAGGTTTTTATTCATTTCCTTTGATATCATTTTTCCACTCTCCCAAAGAATTAATTGCCTCTTTCAAAAGTTCTTCATGTTTTCTGTCATGTGTCATAAATGGAAACGTACACAGGCGCTGATATAACTTATCAAAGTTCTCATCATTTATGGATAATCCAATATCTGCAAGTGAGCATGGCATGTGAAATTTCATCATTAACTGCTTTAGCTCCTCCACCTGGTCTTCTTTCTCGTTATATACAAGCTGCGCTAATAATCCCAACGCAACGCCTTCCCCATGAAGCCATTTTTTTATATATTCTAAAAAGTCCCTGTGCAGTGCATTGTTAAATGCGTGTCCAAGAGCCGTCTGCCCTTTTCCTTGCATAAGTGCACTGACAATTCCAGTCAATGCAATATTTACATATATTATATCATGCAAATCTTTTGTCCATATTCCAGCTTTTAAATCTGCAACTGCTTTTTCTCCTTTTTGCTTCAAAACATCATAAGTGTACTTTGCCATATAAAACGCACTGTTTTGTGCAATTGGTGTATTTTCATCCAACACTTGCGGATGTAATGTAGCAATTTCAATATATTTTGCCATTCCATCTAATATTCCAGCCGCTAGTAATCGTGGAGTCTGTGTCAGCATTACTTTATCATCTACGATAATAGCATTCACTTCATATTCAAAATGAATATATTTGTCACTGTGTCCTTCTGGTGTGTACAATACAGATAGCGGAGAATACGCTGCGCATGTTGCTGCCTGCGTTGGAATTGCAACAATCGGAACACCAAGTTCAAATGCTGTTGCCTTCACCAGATCCATGATTCGACCACCGCCGACTCCAACAATCACATCACACGACGTTTCTTTTACAGAATTTTTTAATTCTTCTATTTTCTGTATGCTGGGATATCCCGAAAATTTCTCTATACAATATTCCAATTCACTTTTCGCAAAACTTTCACACATTCTTTTTTCTGTAACATTAATTGCCATATTGCCACCAATCACATATGCTTTGCAACCATATCTCTTTATTTCTTCTCCACAATAGTCCAAAGCATTTTCCTCTTGTATATAACGCCCCGCGCCAAATCTATAACTATCCATATTCAACTCTCCTTAATAATCCAGCTCGAATTTCATTTTTAAATTCTCCACTGTTTGTTTTAGTGATTTTATAACATCTTCATGAATTTTTATCCCTTGTTCCTCACTTTCCTTGTATTTTAATTCTTCAATCTCCCCTGGCAAATAAATTTCTTTTACTCCATCCTGTTTCAAAGATTTTTTTAATCTCTCTCCAAAAATATCGACTGTTTTTTTGAATGCTTCCAACTCTGTAAATTTAGATATATCAATGACCATAAAACTATATGCCGTTGCATCTACATTCTCTTTTACCTCATTTTTCTCTCTTACAATACTTCCTCCACTCAATATACCAGTTAAAATTTGAACCATAACAGCCAGTCCATATCCCTTATATTCACCAAACGGACGAACCGCTCCACCGTGCACTACCACATCCTCAGGATTCGTAGTACTATGACCTTTATTATCCAATGCCCAATTATCTGGAATATGTCTGTTTTCTGCATTTGCCAAAAAGATTTTATTATAAGCAGCAATGCTTGTTGCACCGTCATACACAATTGTCTTAGTACCAGGTACTGCAATGCAAATCGGGTTTGTTCCAAGTTCTCTCTCATATCCCCCATATGGTGCCATTAACTTAACGGAATTTGTCAAAGCAATTCCAATCATGTTCTCTTTTACTGCTCGAAGTGCATAATATGCTGCCGCGCCAAAATGTGTCCCATTTTTCACAGTAGTCATTGCAAGTCCACATTTTTTTGCCTTCTCAATTGTATAATCCATTGCATGTACACCTGCGACCGATCCCGGTGCAAAATCCGCATCTATTGTTGCACAACTTTCACTCTCCTGAACCATTTGTATCTGTGGAGATATTTTTATTTTTCCTTCTTCAATCCATCTCACATATGTAGGAACCTTTACCAGCCCATGGGAATAAATCCCCCGCATATCCGCAAAAAGTAAATTATCAGTTACTCTTTTTGCATCTACTGTTTTTAAACCTGCTCTTTCATACACAGCTTCTATGATTTGCCTCATTTTTTCAACTTTCACCCTATATTCCATTTTTATTCACCTCATTCCATATTTCATAAAATGCTTTCTACATTTTTTAGGACGCCAAAAGCGATGTCTTTTGTTGTACTTTATGCAAAGAAAGGGAATCAGCTTTTCTAAGCCAATTCCCTCTTTTCTTTAATTAATTGTCCATTTCAGCATACGATTCTTAATTCTTTCAAAGAATGTCATAACAATAACCAGTACAAGCACCATAAAGATAAATCCACCCCAGACCTTCTGATAAAGTCCAAGTGTTGAATATCTCTTTACGTAGAACCCAAGTCCATGGGATGCTCCATACATTTCTGCATATACAAGCATTACAAAAGAACTTCTCAATGAATTTACAAATCCTGATAAGATGGAAGGACTTGCTGCAGGCAAAATGACTTTAAAGAATCTTTTCATTCCTTTTAATTCCAATGTTGCCGCATTGTCCAGGTATCTCTTATCAATAGCCTGGATACCTGTAATCGTCGCAAATAATGTTGCCCATACTGTTCCGTACACAATTAAGATGACTGATGCCCACCAGAATGTAGGTGATAACAGTACTACAAATGGTGACAGCAGAATAGATGGTACACAGCTAAATGCATAGATAATTGGATGTAAGATTTTTCGCAATTTTGAATTCATACCAACCAAGACGCCTAATCCCAACGCAATTGCCAATGTAATTGCAACTGATGGAATTAATAACTTAATTGACGATACCAGATTCAGCACTGTAACATCTCTATCTTCTACGAATGACTCCCAGATCCCTTTTAATGGTGGGAACATCAATGCACTAAACAACTTATGATCAGATATATATTTGTATAAAAGGACAAAACCCACACAAATCAATGCTGTAATCCAATAATCTTTTATAAAATTAACTACTTTCTTCATCTACTCATCTCCATACCTATACATCATCTCACAATCCATCTATATCTTACTCGTTGTTCTCCTGATAGAACTTAACGGCATTGTCATAGAAGTCTTTGTCTTCGTCTCCCCATTTTTCAACAGCCTCATCCAGAGCTTCTTTATAAAGCTTATTGTAAATTCTATCTTCCATATTTACACTCTTATCTGGATTTTCAATTCCACCGACTTTCATCATATAATTGTAGTTATCCATTACAATATTCTTAACAGTATCTGGATTGATTCTATAATGTTCGTTCAGCATATAAGCCTCTACATACTCTTTGTTAGCATTTAACTGATCTACCATAAGATCAACGCAATCTTCTCTATGTGACTCAAAATAGCACATAGCACGAATCAATGCCTCATTAATGAGTTTAACAGTTTCTTTATTCTCTTTTACCCAGGAATCACGAGCAACCATACGACAGCATGAATAGTTCGGTGTTACATCACTACAATATGTTACAATCTTAAGTCCATCTGTATGCTCTACCTCATACATTCTTCCTGTACCAATTGTTGCATAATCAATCTCGCCTTTTAATACAGCCTGAATCTCTTCACTGTCATTCTCATACTCAGTAAATGTAATCTCCTTATCAAGATCATGTCCTTCATCTACTAACTCATGAAATAATGCATAACGAGATTTTGAATCAGCCATTTTAGATCCGAGGAAATCTTCTGGGCTGTTCCATTCCTGATCCTCTCTTGCTACAACTGGCATACACCCTGTCAGCATAAATCCACCGATGATTGCAAGGTCATCTCCTGAAGCGATTGACTGAACCGGCTCCCATGTACCACTATTGGATGCAATATCAACCTGTCCTGTTCTAACAGCTTCAATCTGTCCATCATCCAATGGAATTTCCTCTACTTCTACTCCAACTTCATCAAAATATCCCTGATCTTTTGCAATACTTACAAGGACATTTCCACTTGCTCCTTGAGCCCATGTTACTTTCTTTGTTTCTTTTGACTCAGAAGAAGACTCTTTTTTTGATGAAGAATCTGATTTCGAGCTGTTCCCACATGCAACAAGACTTACTGCCATTGCTGCAACAAGTAAAACTGATACAATCTTTTTTTTCATACTACTTCCTTTCTCCTTTGCTTTTTTCTTGTATGAATTCCGGTTGTACTCCGGATTATATGTATGAACGGTCGAACCGTTAATACTATTTTTACGCATGACTCATGACATCTTGGTTAATCTGTTTTATGAGTTCATTTCTAAGTTTTAATACTTCTATGTTTTCAAATTGATTCTCTCTGGTTGCTCTCTTCTCATCCGGTATTTTACAATCGTATATGACATTACTCGGTGACTGTCCCAATACAATGATTCTATTTGCGAGAAGAAGTGCTTCATCCACATCATGGGTAACAAAGAATACTGTCTTCTTCACTTCTTCTTTAGACCAAAGCTGTAAAATCAAATCCTGAAGTTTTGCTCTTGTAACTGCATCCAACGCCCCAAATGGTTCATCCATTAAAAGAATCGGAGCGTCTACTCCCAAAGATCTCGCAATCGCACATCTCTGTTTCATTCCACCAGACAACTCTTTTGGAAGCTTTTTATATACAGACTCATCTAGTCCGACTTGTTTTAACATTTCCATTGCCCGATTTTTCAACTCTTTTTTCGGTTGCTTTGGATACTTCTGCTGCAATGCAAGCAGAATATTCTCTCCTGCTGTCATCCATGGAAATAATCCATAGTCCTGAAAGACTACTGTACGTTCAAGACTTGCCCCTTTTATCGGATCACCATCAATTGTAATTTCTCCCTGTGATGGTTTCTGTAACCCGGCAAGCAATTTTAGCAATGTGCTTTTTCCACATCCAGATTGTCCTAAAAGGCACACAAACTCTCCCTGTTCTATTTCAAGATTAATATCCTTAATAATCAACCTATTCGGTTCATCCGGATATGCAAAAGACAAGTCATTAATTAATATTTTTTCCATTTAGCTTTCCTCTCTTTTACAGCACTGCAAAAGCCTGTTCAAAGTCTGCTATAATATCTTTGCTATTCTCTAATCCAACAGAAAGACGAATCAGATCTTCCTTAATTCCAGCTTCTGCCCTTGCTTCTTTTGACATATTTGCATGTGTCATGCTGGCCGGATGCTGTACCAGAGTTGCTGGATCTCCGAGACTTACCGCAATAGATGCCACCTTTAATGCATTTACCACTTTTTTGCAAGCCTCAAATCCATCCATTCCATTAATTTCTTCCTGTAACTCGAAAGACATGATTCCACCATAGTTTTCATGCATCATTGTCTTTGCAAGTTCATGCTGCGGATGACTTTGAAGACCCGGATAGTATACTTTCTTTACATATG